>Ga0123342_1000603_pt1 | contig 57465 bp, 44 predicted proteins | sample Turbeawhitnodule_FD_89960 | JGI IMG/M metagenome (GOLD analysis project Ga0123342, IMG submission 89960) | Root nodule microbial communities of legume samples collected from Mexico - Turtle bean Mexico white nodule | ecosystem: Host-associated > Plants > Roots > Nodule | place: Mexico: Nepantla... | reverse complement strand
TCATGAACCAACTAGCTCAAAAGCTTAAGTTGTAACTAGAAGATATATCAATATTTTGGTATCTAACATGACACCTTGCACAAGAGTCCTTTGAGCTTGAAACATGGACTATGCATGGGCTAATGACAATACATTGTGCTGAAATTCAATTTACATTTAGAAGAATGAGGATGGCATGGATTGAACTTCTAACCTCATGGTCATAGAGACTCTGATATCATGTCTTGAACTAACTTTCCAATTGGTAAAAATTCACGATGAGTTGTATTTCTAACATCTCAGATAAATAAGAGCACTCTGAGCTTGAAATGCAGAAAGTATGCAGTCTCACTTTACCTTGTGTGGAAATTCAAGTTTATGTTTAGATGAATAACGATGGCAGGGATTGAATTTTTACGTCTTGGACACAGACACTTTAATAAAAGGATCATCAGTGGTAGTTGATGAACAAACTAGGAAGCTATTTTATTTAAGTTGTGTGGACTGGATGAAACTTCTATCCCTAGTAAATTATACCATCATGATACCCTATTTCTTCATTCTCTGATGTTGAAAATAGTGCATTTGTTTGCATACAGGTGAGTCTTTTAAATCAGGAAGTCATCATTGAGAAGATACAGTTGGTGGTTGAATCAACATTGAGGAGTTCCAATGAGACACGAACATTTCAAGAACAAGTATGTTTGCTACGTAATTCTTAATGTTTTTGGTTCATGTTTTAAGTATTTGATACATTCTTAGTATATTGTTTTTTGCTCCATCAATTGAATTCATAGATAGGAAAGGCAGGTGACAATATGTTGTTTTCATATAAAATTGGCAGTAAATGAAATTTTCTTAGAATTGTGCAGATTGACTCTTACAATTGTTCCAACGAGTTCTTAAATGAGTATTCATTTATCAAGTTATCCCCTCCTTTATCTCATGAACATATCCCATATCAACTTGAAATTCCAACATATCTCTTCATTTTTAGTAATTAACAGTTTATGCTATAACATGAATCTAGATTCTGCTCTGCATCATAAATTTTATCATACTAATACAAGCACTTTCTTTGCATATTTTTTTATTATGGCAGACTACCGTGCAATCCCCACTGCCTCATATTAATATAAGTAAGGAGGTTAACCTCAGCCCTATGCCAACAGGTTTGAGGATTTTTCTTGTCTCTTATGTTGCATGCCTTTTGTTTCTGGCTTGTACTCTTAATTCATTTAATTTATCTTCTAATAACCTTTATGATGATAGGTTCAAGATCATTGAAAGTGCCTGTACATAAGATGGTTAGAACAGATTCATCAGATCCTGCTGGAAGATTACACGCCTACACGAAAATTACGTCTGATAGAAATCTTGAAAAGAGTGCTAGTTTGAATGCAGTAAGGTGGTTCCCATATATTTCATTTACGCTTTTGTATCTACTAAGCTAAAACTCATAATTTTAGTGTGTTTCAATAAGCAGTAAATTCTTAGTTATTTTAGTATGTTTTGTTCAAGTTTTTTTATCTTGTTTTTGTTACTGTATGTATTTCTTGTGTTTTCTTTAGGATGAGTATGAACATATCCACCTCGTTCTATATATCTCCTTGTTTTAAATTACTAAAATACTCAGTTTGTTTTGTACTCTATTTTGAAATTTATGCAATTATAATTTTTCATTGTTATTTGACATTGAAGAGAAGAAATTATGTCTTGTTGGCATTGAGTTCTTGATTATATCCGTCGGGAATTGATAACAGAGACGAGGATAAACTTTTACATCAGGGACAAAAAAATTATAGTCAAACCTACACCTGCCCTGCCTTTTTCTATCCCTAAATGTAAAGTCTACCAAGTATCTAGAACTTATAAATTTTAGCAGGTAAACTACATCTATCCATTATCCATTGTCCATCTCTTGATTAAAATTTGTGGAAAATGATTTCAAATCTGAATTTGGGTTATCTCGACACCAAGAATAGAAGCATTGCATTTCCATACCCACCATGCTCATGAATGTATATTGGACCTTATAATGAATCAATCTTTGAAATTTTCAGCCCTAGCAATCCAGCCAATTGAGTGTGTGCCTCAATAAACGCCAAAAGCTCTCTTTCTTGACCACATCGGCTATAAGTGAGTGCAAACCTCAACTCACAAGCCAAATTTGTGAGGTTAAGTTAGGATTAAAATCCATTTTCTAAGATAGTATCAAAGCCTATAGTGAAATTTGTTGGACTTATCATGCCAATTGTTATCAAACTGTTATCAAACCACCTACATTTATCTAGTATCATACTCGAGATGTCTAGTCTTCGAGGTGAGGAGGTGTGTTGGAGATCCCATATTGACTTTAGGTGAGTAAGTGCTAATCTCACCTTACAAATTGTGAAGCTGAGTTAGACTTAAAGTTCTTTCTAAGACATGTCTTTTATTTAATATAATCAAATCATATCTCTAACAACTATTAATGATTTGGATTTGATTTGTATGCGTTTTGGTATAGTTTCCTATTTGTCTTGTTTCCTAAACATTGTGGTTGTATTGCATGTTTAATGATTCTGAGGGTTTGTTTAAGCAATTTGGAATTTTTTTTATCTCTTTTCAAGTATATGTGGCTGTTAGAAGTTTGCAATTGTTAGATACCTGTTAATGACTGGAAAATATATATTGGTAATTTGCTTTGTCCCTTACCAGGTCTTCCGTTAGACAAAGAAGGAACCCAAAAGATTCTTTGGAACTCACTAGTGTTCAAGAACTTCTTGATGAAATTAATAGCAACTGTGACCCTGGTATGATTCTAGTCTACTGATAATGAAGATTCTGTTCTGTGACCTACCAATGTAGGTTGATTTGGAAAATTTCCTACTGACCTCTATGGTGTAGGCATGATGGACATTGTAAGGCATTGCACATATGTTGGAATGGCAGATGATGTTTTCGCTTTGCTTCAACATAATACGTGTCTTTATCTTGCAAATGTTGTGAACTTGAGGTAGATATTATGTTTTTGTTAGTTTAAGCTATGAAATATTTAATGCAAAATTCTATAACAAAGGTTCCCAATTGACATTCTATCCTTAATTTATTTGTAGCAAAGAACTCATGTATCAGCAAGTTCTCAGCCGTTTTGGCCATTTCAATGCCATTCAACTAAATGATCCAGTCCCCCTGAAAGACTTGATTATATTGGCCCTGAAGGAAGAGGATGTAGATTCAACATGTAGTGATGATGACGTATTAAAAGAGAAGATTGCAGAAGTAATCTCCCTCTGGCCTTAAATAACTGATAGTTTTACTTGAATATTTGGTATCTTCAATAATTATAGCTTCTGTTTTCATTGGGTTAGTGTTATTGAAGCATAGTTATATAGCTTTTGTTTACTAACATTTTATTTTACTTGTGCAGTACACACCAGTTCAATAGGTTTACGAGGTCTTTGACTGTTTAGTTCTCTAACAAACTGGGTTTGTTAGGGTCTGTCAATTGTTAGAATCCATTGCAAAACCCTTTTTTACAAAAGATATATTTGTGTCTTCATAGGATTTCATTGGCTATATTAGATTTTGAATTGGAGTAGGGGACTAAATAATGCATTTTTTATATAGTCAATATGACAAATTTAACTTCGTGTGTAGTTGTATATGACTTGAACTATGTAAGGAAGTGAAGAATTATTTTATTAATAACAATCACACAACCTACATTCTCGTCACCTTTATTTGTTAACAATCAAGCTCTCTAAATAAAGAAATAAGAATATAAGATTCTAAAGATATTCTTCCCTTAATTATTGAGGATTTTTTTATCCTAATATTGCTTTTGGATTTCACATTTAATATTTACAGATATTTTTTTTTACTTTTCCCCAGATGAATACAGAACTCCTGATACAAAAGACTGAAATGCTGGAGGAATATTTCGGCATTCATATTGATGAACATGGAAATGTCTCTAGACTTCCTGTGATACTTGATCAATACACTCCTGACATGGATCGGGTCCCAGAGTTTGCTCTTTGTTTGGGAAATGATGTTAGTTATAAATCTCTTGTTCTTTTTCTCTTCACCTTGCAGGAATGTCTGTTATTTTTTGTGTGCATATAGCTACTAAGAGTTATATTTTTGTTGCCTGAATTCATTTCATGTTCTATGGTCATAATAACATTTGTGCATTTTTTTTGTTTCTTGTTTACAGCTTGAGTAAGTACCATCTTGTTTATTCAGCTGTTATTCCATTGAGTTCATTGCCATTGAATATTCAAGGGCATGCTTATTTTATTAATAATTACAAATGCTTCATAATGTTTTGTGATCTCATCATTTTGCTTCAATGTTGAAAGATTGTGATTCGTTTTTATGATAGGTTGACTGGGAAGATGAAAGGAAATGCATTCAAACAATTTCAGCTGCTCTGGGAAACTTCTATGCTATGCATCCATTGATGTTACCCAATCCATCTGGTGAAGGATTTCTATTTTACAAGAGAAAATTGATGGATGACTATGTTGAAGAGAACAACCATGGTAATATTGGTATGGACTCATGCTTGTTTACCATGTTTATTTATAATTCTTGATACATGGAGAAATATAGAGGTATTACAGGGATATGCTTTTGGGAAAGGGAAAGATTGTGTTCCTAGCTGCAATCTGGGCCATATTAGAGAGAGTCCTAACAGGTTGTACAGGTTGATGAGAATAGATAATTATTACTAGTTAGAGAACATAAATAAACTTCTCCCAATTATTTTAGTCATTGTTGACTTGTTTATTATATATCAAATTCAGTGGAACAATTGACAACGTAATGGATTAGGCACAGGATGTCAGTTGGGAACCTTGATTGTTTATAATAGAAGCAATTCCAATACCTGTCAATTGACAGTTTCAAATGATTAATTTGTGGTTTCCGTATTGGCAAGGAGTTCAATGTTTGAACAAGGGAAATGTCCAAATGGAGGGAGAGCATATCTGGGTCTTAGGAGGAGTAAGAGTGGGTAAATGTTATTGCTAAAGATTTCACTCTTTTAAGAGGTAGCCCCACACCATTTTGGATGCAGAACTAATCCTTGCTTTGGGTTTTAGACTACATAAAAATATTTTATCATAGTTTAGAATATCCTAAATTATCCTTTAGGATTAACTTCTCTATGTCATCTTTATCTTTTTAGTGTAGTTATCATTTTTCTTATCATGTTTGTTTTCAAAATTAGTACAAGTAACAGTACAGTAAGTTTTATTTGTATAATATATATCTGTCTGTCTATCTATCCATCAATGCAATGTAAACCATTTCTTACTGAGGCTGCCCTTCCTCACGTGTTTTGCATGGGCTTAAACTGATGTATTTGTAGAAATCTCTCAACTGCTGCGCTAAAAATTGTGCAATCCCTTTTTCCACACTAGACTATATCATTCTTCACTCACTATTGGATTACAATATACAATGATACTTTAGGCTGATTATTTTGGATTAGAACACTTTCTATACTTCTAGTTATTGCTTATACTTTTTGTTTTAAGTGCAGCATGCTATTTTATTGTTCAACTTAAATCTACTTAAAGCTCATTGGGATTATTTCTACTAAAAATTCTACTTGATTCCATTTTTTTACCATGCTATTATTTCTACTAGAAAGATGAGGGGGTGGAGCTGGTTCTTGATTGGCAAGAAAAATAAAAAAGGAAACTGGTATTGAGAAAAAAGAAATATCATCGTTGTGGTGCTATATAATATAATAAACTTGACTGAGTTAGTTGTTTTCAGGGAGTGAAGTGATTGACAATAAAGTTGAACATGAACTGCTTTCTGAAGCTGAGACTGCATGGGCGCAGCGTGAATGGTCAATACAACATGTGCTTTTTCCTTCCATGAGACTCTTTTTCAAACCACCCGTTTCTATGGCTACTGATGGAACCTTTGTACAGGTAATGATATACTTTAATCAACCTGGGAAGCTTACCTTTCTCTCCATGAAAATCTCATCCTTCGTATTCTCTCTCTATTATGAATGACAATTCTTAACTGTTTTATTTGCGTATTTGTATATGTTGGCTTGCCTGATTAAGAGTGCATGAAGACTAGAGTTTCTCAGTTATTCACAAAAAAAGTCTAATTATATCTCTCCCCCTCCCTCCCTGGTTACAGAGGACGTCATAAAAAAGGGTGAGGAGAGGAGAAAATCTAGGCTATATTTGAGCATTGAATCTCTGTCTAGCTCGTCAAATAATTATCCTGGACCTGTCCATGACAGTAGCTAGTAACTAAGAACAACGGATCTATAGCAGATAGTTGCTAGAAATTTAAGGGGTTTCGTAGTTGTGTTGTGGATCGTAGTTGAGGGACACACCAAGAGATTTATATATTGAGAGAGAGAAAGAAAGTTTTCTTAATAATAATACCAAGTCCCTTAAATTTCAGAAGGTACCATAATTTTCTAATATAGTTTTGGTGGAATGGGGAGGAGGGTATATGTTCTTCCGAGGTGTGGAAGAGGAAAACTCCCTATTCCAGCTCTTTGGATGACCTGTGGAAGAATTCTGAATTGTAGTTGTCTAGAGAGAGATTTACGTGCAGAAGACTCTTCAACTCTCAGGTTACTAAGATTTTTTTTATTATAGAAAATAGGTATTGATGTGTATTTATAGGTTTATAGTTTCCTATAGTAGGACTAAGTATATATATATATATAAATCCGAGAATATGAGAGGAGGGTAGATATTCAATATTATCCTGGAGAAAGTATTTTAGCAGTTGCATCATTAATTTCTTCATTTTTAAATTGTTTTTTTACAGGTAACTTCGCTGGAGAAACTGTATAAGATTTTTGAAAGATGCTAGGCAATCATATGAACAGATGGGTCTGGACATTTTGGGTTTGGGATTAATTGTGTTCCATGATCCTTCTTTTTGTATTCTCTGTAAATACGTATCTAGGTTATTCAGGTGTTAGAGGAATTCTCGGTGTAGTGATTCGTCAAGTTGTTCCTTCGAAAGTGTTTTCAAATGTATAGGCATTACGCAAATGATGCGCACGTATTTTTCCAGAAACTGATGAAAGTGTACATTCTAACTTTTGAGTTGTGACATTTTTCTCACGAATCTTGCATCTGCCGTTTCTTAGAATCTCTTCACATGGCTCATCTGAGCGAAAGATGAAGTTTGATAAGCGTAAAATTGTATTGAAATTTTGTAGATGGATTTTGTTGGGTTCGGTTCGAGTATGATGCCAAGATTTCTCATATTTCTCACCTTTACCATACATAAATTTTTTTACTTCCTTCATTTCTTGTTTTGATTATCTTATTTGAAATGGAGTGTAATTATCCTATTAGTCACTTCCAAGATCAGCATTATTTGCAATTGACACATCTCAAAGATGAAAGTGTTCTTCAAAAAGTTTAAGGAGGCAAAAGAAAAAAAAAAGTGATTTTGTCACAGCATTGTCTCCTGTAACATTTCTCAGTCACAATATCTATGTCCCAATCAAATTTGAAACCGGAAACTATTTTATTTTCGCAAGTTGCAGGTATCATGCAACAGTCGTTAATCCAATGACATTTTGAATTCGATAGAAGTTTCGCAGTTTTACAGATACCTATTCCATATTCTGTGTTCCGGATCAAGGTTTTCAAAAAAAATAAAAATTATAACAGGTTTTTCAGGATATATTTTAAATTATTTGCGGAAACGTTATTCCAGAATTAAAAACATACATTATGCATGTTTCTGGAATGATCATGTCATCCAAATATATTTTGTCAGGGTGAAAATGAAAGAGCTACTTATATAGGAGAATCCTCAAGTCAAACAAACTTCAAAACAGTGTTTTTGTAAAGATGAAGCTACGTACTGACAGAAAATCTAGCACCATGACTACGAATTAACCAATAATATGTATACAATATGTGCATAAATTCATCCAATTAAAAAGGTGGATCCAACTCCAACACATGATGTTTCAAGCATCCAAAGAAGAAAATTCAATACTTCATGTAGCATCCACCATGATTCTTCAAGGAACATCAAGAAAAATCTTCTAATCTCAAAATAAATTCAGTATTTTCATTACTTTTTCAATCAAAGTTCCATAAAAACAAAACAAAACTTACGGTAACGCACATAACTATAGCAAGAAACCTCTAGCATTAAGATTCGCATTCCCAAAGTAGAGAGTTCTTGATTGCATCAAATATCCATTTGCAATGCATCTCAGTCTACAACATGAAAATTACATCATTAACTTGAAAAGCTTTCCTAGTTTCCTTCAAACTTGGGGTCAGCCATAACAAAATGGTATGCTATCACCAGCACAAAGATGAAGACGCCAAGAAAATTGGCAAAGAAACCCAGATCTTGATCATCAATCATCTGCAACATCGCAGAAAACAAAATCAATACACGGCAGTACCCTGATTTGGGATTTCCGAAAGAGGATTCACAACACAAACATGAACTCTAAAAATTTGATTTTGTCATGGCAAAACAGTGCACAGTAGAAAAACACCAAGATTGAACAAAATGGGATGGTTGAATTTGATCGGAAAAGCAAAAAAGAAGCATGCGAAAGGGGAAAATGAAATTGAGAAATGGGTAATTGGGGATCGATCTGATGAAAGGGGAAATTGAAAAGAATGAGATTACCTTCGGTCGACGCGGTGGCAGTTGCTGTCAGTTTTCTCTGCGCTCTCTCCCTTCTTCTACCTGCGCTGCTCCCCACACTCCCTCTTTTCCAACACAAATAAGAACCCCACTATTCACTTCTTTTACCATTTTGCCCATCACTATTTTCCAAATCCCCAAATAATAATATAAAAAAATAATTTAAAATGTTATTTATAAAATCAACACATTCCAAAAATATGATATATTAAAAATAAAAGTATTATATCAATAAAATATACAAAGCATCAATTTTATTTTCTTGATTTTTAATTTATACATCTTAATTGTACACTAAAAAAAATTATTAAATAACAACTAAATTTGGAGACAAAAATAATTAATTAATATATTAATTAAATTAGATATTAATTTAAAAACTTAAAAATTATTATATTTAAAATAATTTTTATTATTAATAAAAATTTATAACATAATTTTTAAATTAGTATCTAAATTAGTTATATAGATTTTAATTATTAATATTTTACATTCTAAATTAATTTAAAATATAAAATAATGAGTGGTAGTTAATGGTTATAAATCAATTTAAAAATTATTTTATAAATTTTTATTAATAATAGAAATTATTTTAGAAATAAAAAATAAAAAATATATTTAATTTATAAAATAGTTTTTAATTTAATCAATTAATTATTTTGGTTGAAGGTTTATCAACTCAAGTGCCATCCTCAGCAAAAATTGCCTACTCAGACTTTGGCCAAAGACTCAACCTTCTAATCACTTCAAAAAAGTTATGACACTCAAAAAATATGAAGACTGCCCTTGTGGTTTCTTCCAAAGATGATGTGATGTGATGGCAGTATCTCCTAGGGCACCCTAATTTTGGTTAATTGGAAAACTTGTTTCCCTCTTTATTTCATAAAAATTGAGGTATGTGAGTTGGGCAAACATGCTAAATCTCATTATTTCTCGGATTAACCATGTGTCTTTTGAGAGGTTGTCACAGAAGTACATGGCTTTTGTCACCTCCTTGGACTGCACCAATATATCTCAAAACTTCCATGAAGCAAATCAAGTACCTGAAGGCTGTGCTGAAGAACAAATCAAGGCTTTGGAGAAGAATGAGACTTGGCAGCTCTCAAAATTATTGCCAGAAGGAAAGAATATATAATGCTCCTTACTGAGATAGACATGCACAGATCAAGTTGTTGCAGGTTCATCATGTTATACATCACTGAATATAGGCACCACACATCATTAGTTTAAAGAGTTTCCCTGTTTCCTATTGAGAATTGAGCTCCTGTTACAAAGGGTAGGTAACAATCATCTCCTTTGCTGCACCACCCTGGAAAAAGTGGTGCTACAGCAGCATAGCATGAACTCTGAGGCACCTTAGTCTGTCTATGGGCTGCTTTTGCAACACCCCTCACTGCAAAATAAATGTTTCTGTGTCTTCATAGGATTTCACTGTCTCTATTAGATTTTGAAATAGAGTAGGGGACTATATACTGCAATTTTTATCTGCCAATGTCACAAATTGAACTTCCTGTACGTGCACATATTCACTTGATAGTTTCTTTTTGGATTTTGCTTTTTGATATTTACGGGTATTTCTTTTGCTATTCCCAAGATGAACACAGAACTGCTGAAACAAAAGGCTGAAATGGTGGAGGAATATTTCGGCATTCATATAGATGAGCATGGAAATGTCTCTAGACTTCCTGGTGATACTAATGACAAGGATCGTGTCCTGGAGTTTTCTCTTTGTTTAGGTAATGATGTTAGTTATAAATCTCTTTGTTCTTTCTCTCTTTACCTATTTGCAGAAATGTCTGTTAATTTTTTTCCCGTTTAGATCTGACTCGTTGGTAATATTGTTAATATATATATATATATATATATATATATATATATATATATTTATATTTGCGTTGCCTGAATTCAGTTCGTGTACTATGATTAATATGGTCATTACATTTTATCATTTTTTGTGGATCTTGCTTATACTTAAGTAGCATCCTTTTTACTCAGTTGGTGTTTTGTTGAATTCATTGCCACTAAATATTCAAGGACATGCTTCTTAATAGTTGTGAATGCTTCATAATGCTTTCTGATCACATCCTTTTTTGGTTTACTGTTGAAAGATTGTGAATCATTTTATGGTAGGTGGATTGGAAAGATGAAAAACATTGCATTTAAAAATTTCAGCTGCTCTGTGAAACTTCTATCCTCTGCATTCATTTTAGAATGGAAAAATGAGGAATGGTATGGAATATTCTGGATCATTCATACCCACACATGTGCTGATATATCCTCATTTACCACTACAACACACACTTCTAATGTAAAGAAAAGTAAAAATCTGCCCAATGGGGTTTTGTCTGTGACAGAATGAAGTTTTGAAATTATTCTTGTTAAGGTTAGGGAAGCATTTAAGCTCAAATATTTCGTGCTATATCATGATACTTTCCAGCGATTACCCAAATTCTCAAAAGAAAACAAAATATGAAAGGGTAAAAAAAAGGCAAAACAGGTTGTGCTTGAAGAAAAAAAGGCATTTTAGCAAGTCATGGTAGGCAAGAGAAGAAATGCACAACGAAACAAAATGCTCATAGGTGTTTCCTAGTTGAAATTGTGTGATTCTTTTAGCCAGGCCAGTAGTATCCTTTTGTTCTGGTCAGCACCAATATTTTGACAACTTTTTTCTCAACAACTTTTCCATTACTAATTCCACTATTTGAAATTGAACTTGTCTATGTACATAAGAAACAAAGTAGAGTTCATCTTTAAATCCACATCAGGGCAACAACATGTTCAGGGATTGTAAATTTGTAGGACATGTTCAGGAACCTCCATGACGGAGGTAGAGAACTGATCTATAAAGGGCAGCAACATGTAGGAAGCAGATGAGCCCAATTAAGACATCATCTAAGAGACCAACTATTCCTAATACTCCTGGAACAAATATTAAAAAAAGAGAAAGACAGTTACTGTGAGAAATATTATACAAATTCCAACCAAAAAAGAAAATGGGGTACAGTAACTACCTACCTTCAGGAATGAAGTCAATTGGGCTGAGGATGTATAGAAAACTTGCTATCATCTGTAAATAAAGGACCCATGCTCAAAGACAAACCAATATGACCCTTCTCTTACATATTAATATAAAATGATAAATTTATCAAGATTGTTAGAAAACTAAATTACAACAAATCTGGCATCTAAAAGGATCTTCCTTAATTTTAAAAGGAAAACACAAACAAAGAAGAAAGGGAAAGCAAACTTCACCAATGTATGGACCCCAAAACACTTGACACACTTCATTCTTTTCTCTTTTCTTGTCACAGCACTTTTTTCTATTCTATCTTTGTGTAAGTGAGCCAAACACTACCCTGTCCCTTCTTAACATGTATGATGTGTCTGATTGAGAATTTATTGGAGATCTTCAACTAGAAATTAACACATTTCTAAGTGAGTACAGATCTCACCTTATAAACCAGTATTATGAGGTTGAGTTGTACTTAAAATTCATTTCTTATTCTTATAAACCAGTATTATGAGGTTGAGTTGTACTTAAAATTCATTTCTTAATAGAATTTGTCATCACCCTCTCTACGCTATCAATGAAAAGCACCATTAACATATATTTTCTAAAATAACTGAAACTCTATGGTACCTGTTATTGAGAATTTAATTGGTTTAGTCCTATTATTGGGAATTTCCAAGTTCTCTCCTTCCCTTAGCCTGCTTAAACTCATATTCAACAATTAGTCCAGTACCAAAACCCTTAAATTTGAAAGGGTACCATAAAAGCAATCTTATTAGTAGTATCCCATGTCATGAGTTTTTAACTGCTAAAGAAGAAGTTACTGGCACAGACAATCAATATGAACAAACATACCCCAAAACCTAAATTATCAGTTTCATCAAAATTGAAGAGCATATAAGAAAATAAGGGACAATCGGTTGAGGAAGGTAGTTAGGGCAGACAGCAAGAAATGAAGTGAAAGAGTGAGGAAACTGACAGCAATAAAGACACGGGCACGGACGACAAGAGGAAGGGATCTGTGAGGGTCGAGGAACTCCCGCAAGAGCCTGTGCAGCAGAAAAGGAAGATCTTGCAGTCTCTGCAATGACCCTTTGGAATGAATTTGGCAGAAGAGTGATGAAAGGGAAGAAAGCAAGAAAGAAATAGGATGGGTACCTGAAAAAAAGAGGAGGGTTGGCCACCGAAGACACGGTTGTAAGCATGAATTTTGGAGAGAATCTGAGCAACTTCAGGGTCGTGACGCTGCCTGAGAGAGTGTTCGGTGGGGACTAAGAGAGTGATGGGTCGCCGACAAAGAGGGCATTTGCAAGAGCTTGTCCCTGATCCGTGCTGCCACACCAGCATGATGCAATTTGCTGCAAAAAGGAAAAGGTTGAGAATTGAAGAAGGGTGTTGAGAGAGAGAGAGAGAGAAAGAGAATTGATGAACTTTACCACAAAACCAGTGAGAGCAATTGGCTTGGCAGGGAAGGTGAAAGTTGCCATGACACACTGAACACAGATCGTTGGAAGGAGGAGCAGCCTCCATTGCCACTCCTTTTTCTTCTTCTTGTTCTTCTTTTTCTTCCTCCTCTTCTTCTTACATTCACTTTGCTTCCTAATTTTATGAATTTTTTCTCTTTATATATCATTGCTTCATTTTTTGGCAATTTCACCCAACACTATGTCATTTAACACATATCTTTTAACACACAATACAAAATTTAAAATTCAACATTGCTACTTCATTTGTTTACATTTTTTTTCCTAATTTGTTTACATTTTTTTTCCTAATATATAGAAATCTGGAAGTGATTATTATATATTCTTAAAAAAATTATTTCCTTATTTTATTTAAGTTTTCGAATGATCATAGTTATTAGTTTTAGATTTCTATATTTAAAATATTGTGTTGTAAATAATATTGATAATTGAGATCTAGAATTTATTTATATTTATTTATGAATCTTATCGTCCAGATTGTATTATATTGTTTAGAAAGAAAAATCATATTTAAGAATATAAAATATGTGAAAGACAAAAAAAAATTTAAATCACAAAACAGTGTTGGTGCATATTTGGACTAATATGGTAGCAGGAGAATCAACCTATTTTTTAATCTAAAATTCCAACTTACATTTTTCAACCATCTTTCTCTCAAATTTCTTTCCATATAAATAAATAAAAGCTTAACTTTATTAATGTATAAATCAACATGTTTAAAGAGTATGAGCTAGGAACTAATAACAATTTGTAATAAGAAATAATATCTAAATAATAGGACAAAACATATTTAATATAAGAATTTAATTTAACTTATTTAGTAACTAGTTCCAACAGTATATTTTCAACCAAATCCATGATTAATAAATTAAAATATCCTCCAACTACTTTATATATATTTACTTAATTAATATAAATTAGTTTTAATCAGATAAATGTAGTGTTCTTAAATTAATCATTTTTAGAATAATTAATTAATTTTGGGTTCCTTAGTTATTTTCCATCCAAATTATAACAATCCTCGTTGTTATTCCTTTTTGTTAAGTGTTAATTTGGCAGTAAAATTGCTAAATCACAATATTTTTTTTTTTAAGTTTTTGTGTTTATGAAAGAGGAATGTGATGAGGACTGAAACTGCTTGAAAAAGACAAAGCATTTCAAAGATTCAGTCTTTTTCTTTTGTTTGGTCTGCTCTGTAAAGTTGTGAAGGTTAAGTTTTATTGTTGATAGTAACTTCTGATGAAGTTTTTGTGTGAAACTATCTAATAAATAATATTAATCTATAGAAAACAACAAAGACATTTATATAACTATGATATCAACAATTAAAACTTCTAAAAAATATCTGAAAAATTAAAAGTAAAATACATATTTCACACCAATAATCATAAACTTATTTTTCTAATGTATAAAATATGAAATTATTTACATATAACGTAACATTGTGGAAGTTTTAGAACAACTCATGGTGAATCTATTTTTGGGTAAACACATTTGTAGTGATAACTGTTATTCCCTTAGTTTAGGATGTTGCAGATGACCAAAGTATGTGTTGAATATATGACTATTTTGTTTCCAAGATTCAGCTTCTGAATTATTTCACAGTAACTGGTTTGTGGCCATTTGAAAATAGAGATATTAATTAGTTTTATGAAAGAAAAAGAATGATAAAAGATGGCATAAACAAAAAGGGAGTGAAATGTGGAAGAAGTAGGCAAATAAGGTAAGGAAAAGAGAGAAAAAGTCTCTGTTGAATTTTCTTGCCCTAAACGTCCTCTCCTTAAGATTCGGACTTGATGCCATGACTGATCCAGCAAGAACCATCTCACTAATATATATATCTTTATATAAACTTGGTAAACACCTTCATTAAAAAAAAAAAAAAGGAGTTCACATCCTTTACAACCTTAGCGAAAATGGTATGTGTGCATGCATGCATGCAAAGAAAGCAAGCTAAGCTACACTCTCATGATCATCACCATCTTCTGAATTACTTCATGTGATGTGATGTGTGTTCCATTGATTGATGTTGTTTCAGGAGCACGCCGATTGGAATGGTGGAAGGTCACCAATGGAAACTCAGAAAGTTGAAAATTGGATGCCCGTAGAAACATCTAGGGAGGCAAAGTGGTGGTATTCATCTTTCCACAATGTCACGGCTATGGTGGGTGCTGGCGTGCTTGGATTACCTTATGCTCTTGCCCAACTTGGATGGTTCGTGTGTGTTTGGTTTACTTCTGTTTGCCGGCTAATAATGAGTTTATTTGTTGTTGAATTTTTGTATTTTCTCTTGAAAAAGTATTTCTTTGAAGGTCGATGAAATTGTATATTAATGTGCTCGTGTATTTATGTTATGTTAATGTGGCTGATGTATTGTAATGTTTGTGGGATCACGTTAGGTTTAGGTTAAGGGATAAGAAGTTTATGTTGAGATTATTTGTATAAGAGTTAGGTTTTGCAGATAGTGTGATTGTTGTAGGTAACATGAGATCATCAAGACTCAGTTTTTTTAAGCAAAATCTGATGTTGACAGATACCCTTTTGTTGTGTTTTGTGTTGTGTTGTGTGATTGATGGATGTTTTTTGCAGGGTTCCAGGTATTGTAATGCTGGTGATTTCATGGCTTCTGACATTTTACACGTTGTGGCAACTTGTTGAGATGCATGAGATGGATGGGAAGAGGTTTGATCGATACTTTGAAATGGGAGAGCACGTTTATGGTCCGAAGAAAGGGGTTTGGATGGTGATGCCACAGCAGCTAACGGTTCAGGTGGCTTCCACCATTGTTTACAGTGTGACTGGTGGGAAATCCCTCAAGAAGTTCTTCCAAATACTCAGTGTTCGTGGCCTCAGTGACATCAAACAAACATATTACATTCTAGTATTTGTAATCATACAGTTGTTGCTTTCCCAAACTCCTAACTTCCACAAACTGAAAGCAGTTTCTTCTCTCGCAGCCGTCATGTCAATCTGGTACGTATGTTCCTTTCTTTGGTTTCAGATTGTTATGTAATTGTGTTGAAATTTAACATGGTGTGTGTGTGTGTGGATGCATGCAGCTATTCAATGGTGGCATTTGTCATGTCTGCTGTGGAGGGGTCGAAGCTGCATTATCCTAGGAACTATGGAGTTCGATCTCACACACCTGCAGGGATAACTTTTGATGCTTTCACTGCCCTTGGAACCGTGGCATTTGCCTTTGCTGGGCACAGTGTTGTCTCGGAGATTCAAGCCACATTGCCCTCAACAGAAGAAAAACCTTCAAAGGTTCCAATGTGGCAAGGTGTGGTGGTGGCATACTTCATAGTCATTTTCTGCTATATGACAGTTGCAGTAACTGGATTCTGGGCATTTGGAAACGCTGTTGAGGATGATGTCCTTATCACACTCGAACACCCCTATTGGCTCATTGCCATTGCTAACTTAATGGTCTTTATTCATGTCGTGGGAAGCTTCCAGGTATATATATATATATACGAAAATTTGTTCATGCATACCTAAATCAAAATCAAAAGTTGTTTCCTTAATCTGTTTCTTGTGAAGGTTTTTGCCATGCCTGTGTTTGATATAATAGAGACAACTTTGGTGAAAAAACTTAATTGTTCTCCCTCAAAGATCCTTCGCATGGCTAGTCGAAGCGCTTTTGTTTGTAAGAATTGATAGTCTCAAACGGCTTTTGAGTTCTTAACTGTTTCTTTTGATTATATATTACAGGTATAATCTGTGTCTAAAATTTGGTTGCAGGTTTGGTGGGATTTATTGGCATGTGCGTTCCATTTTTTGGAGGACTCTTGGGGTTTTTTGGAGGACTTGCTTTCACGTCAACATCATATATTGTAAGATCTGAAATTATGCTATGAACCATGTTTGAATCTGAAGAAGAAGAAGAAGAAGAAGAAGAAGTAGGCTAACAAGTTTGAAACGTTTGATTGCAGATTCCTAGTGTGTTATGGCTTGGGTCATCAAAACCTAAAAGATGGAGTTTCCATTGGTTTGCATCATGGGTATGTATGTTTGGATCATGTTAATTGATGAAGTGATTGAAACACAAGTTTAATGTTTGGATTGATTTATGTTTGTGAATTTTGTTACAGGCGAGCATCACAGTTGGACTTATAATAGCAGCTCTTGCTCCGATTGGAGGAATACGAACAATTGTGGTTTCCGCAAAGACTTACAAATTATTTTCCTAACGGAAGATTTGTGTTGTTAATATGTTAAACACATTGATTCCTTGTTCTGATTTGTAGAAGATTTTGCGATGAAGTTTTACTAGAGTTAGCTATTAGTTGCCAAATTATTCGCATTTATTAATGCGCGACTAAGGTCTTTAGGATAAACAATTTTGTCCAACAGGAGTGTATTTACTTCCCAATTTACTATAATTATTGTAATCAATATATTTGCACTTCTGTTTCTTGGTATGCAAAAGCCTTCTATGTATATATATTAATGTATGTATGTATATATATTCATGTATAAATAGCCTTATGGAATTTTTTATTTTACAAATATAATTGAATTTATTGTAATTAATAAAAGAACTAAATTACTTATATTCATTTCATTTTATTTACTACTATCATTAATTTTCATATTAGGTAATAATATGCTGTCTATTATATAATTTTGATGTATAAATATTTATATTAATATTTCTTATATAAAAATGGACATCTCATCGAATAGAATAATAATAATAAGCAAGAAATGAAAATTATACATTTGAATAATTCAACAGTACTTTACTTTTAAAATAAGTAATGATAAAAAGTAAGAAATGAATTGTTATTTTATATAATGATATAGTTAATCAACTTTGGCTTCCAAACTGCTTCTGAATATCCTTGAAAGATACAGTGGCTGATCCTCTTCGTTTTGCTTTCTGCTGAGAAGAATGTTCCCTCCAACCCGTCATGTATATAACCTACGAAGGAAGAATCACCATACAACATGTGACCACAGTTTTCATATAAACTACACTGCTGGTTTTCTTATAAAATGATTCCTCCATTTTCATTACCTGGAAGGTTGCAGGTACAGTTCCATCTTCTGAAGAAAACATTGAATCATAAATAGCTGCAGTTGCTAAAGCAGTGTCCCTCTTTAGGATCTGTTCATATATGCATAACCCTTTTGTCAAAAATGTAATGCAACATCCATGGCTCAACATTTTATAAAGGGAATTTTATTTAATATCTATTGGTATGAAAAAAGAAAAAAAAATACTTTACATTGTTCATTTGAGAAAGAGCATTTGTTTCACCCATTGCACGGAGATGTTCTATAAGCTCTAGAGCTGCACAAAACATAGACAAGAATCACCGTGACGAAAATGTATCAGAAGAGCTGAGGTAAGAAATTCACATTATTCAATGAACAAGTAACAACTTGAAACAACTTAAAATGGAAATTCAATTATAAAAAAAGGAAACCACTATTTCTCTCAACTTTTGCCACCCCTCCTCACTCTCTTCTTTTGAACATTTTCGGTGAAAAAATTCAAACCATCTTCACCGCTTCCGGTCAAGCGGAAATTTTGTTATTCTAGCAGTGGATATTCTTTTAGCCAGCAAATTGTCTATGAGGTGATATGGTTTTTGTGGCTTTTACTTACTACACCCTAACAGTGAACAATAAAAAGTCACCATGCTCATCTCAGCAGATTTCTTATCTGCCTTTGGTCATCTACCAGAACTGAAATTCCAAACTAAGGAAGAATAAATCTAAAACAAATTAGGGAGAAGTCATAACTAAATTAATTCATATACAGTTAATTCACATGTATATGTGGAATAATTCAATTGTTAAACCAAATGAAAATTCTCACCACTTTCATATTTAACTATGTATTCATCAACATCAACACCTGGAAGGGTGAAACCTGCCCTGGTCAAAAGATTCCCAGCATCTCGAACCTGGAAATGGAGGACAAAAGAACTTCTCAATTCCATCTTTATCATTCTATTTGGACAAAATACACGTCTTCATTACAAGACTTAAAGTTACAACAAGCCACCAGATCAACTAACTGATATTTTAAAAAGGCCTCCTTGCTTTAAATTAACCACGAACAATGATGGGGCGTTACTTTCAAACAAAATAACAGATTTCATTATTGAATTGCCACAAGACAATGACTACTGTTAGAAAACCACCTTAATTGTGGTCACCTCTAGCCCACCTTAGTTTACTCTCACATCGACTAGAGATACGATATACATAAAGCTTACAAAGCTTGAACAATTCTAATCTTACAAGTTGGTTTTATAAAATTGAGTTATACTCTATGCTTTAATTCTAAGATAGTATTTGAGTATATCTTAGATCCATTATTGAACCACCTACCATATTAGTTATGTACAAAACCCAATAGTGTTGGGCATGAACTGCTTAATTAGGAAAACAAGTCTTACATTAACTAGAATCAGCTTCAAAATAACATATACAAGTGGGGACCAACCCCACCCTATGAACGAGTTTTTGGGTTGAGTTAAATCTAAACCCAAATTCTAAAAACAGGTAACATGAAACCACATGATCCTATTCAAAAGTGACAGTGAAGCATTCATTCAAAATAAGGTGATATTAACTATTGAATATCTCACATTTATTAGAGATATGATCAAACTTTAGTATATTGATAGATGTAAACCTCACCTTGCAATCTAGTTTTGTAGGGTTAAGTTACACTTAAAGTTCACTTTCTAAGATAGTATTAAAATCTATTCCTAGCTAGGTTTGTAGAGTCTATCATATCATACTCTACTGTACATCCTACAAAATCTCTACTCCCATGCTAGAGATGTTCAATCGTTGGCATGAAAACACATTTATTCGAGATATGATCGAACTGTATTATATTAGTGGTTGCCGATGCAAACTGGTTTTGTTGGTTTGAGCTAGACTAGATTTAAAGTCCACTTTCTAAGATTAACTAATTAATATAAAAATTTAAAATAATACTTTTGCAATAACACATGCCTGTGCCAAAGGTGATACTCGGGGACTGATCCCTCCTTCCCGCTCCATTTGTGCTAACGTACAAGCTATTCTGAGCTCCCTGGTACCAAAACAAATATCATTAAAATGCTCCATCAATTTTTTTTAAAAGAAACTTCAAAAAACAAAAATAGCATTGTCACTTTAATGTTTCTCCACCAAGAATAGCTGCTAAAAATAAGCCATCAGGCTTCAATGCCAATCTAGACTGCAAAACATTAAAAAAATTAGATAATAAAAAATTATATTAAAACTGGCATTTTGATAAGGATAAAGACATATGATTTGCACATTGAAGTTTTCTCTATGTTGGCAAAGCAAATATTCCAACATTATTAAGAACTATAAATCAATTATAATCAAAATAAATTAGCCATAAATTACAATTAGGCCCTTCACAACTAAGAGGCTTTAACTAATTCTTTTTGGTTTCTTCTTTTACTCAATCATTTGAAGATGTTATGAATGTAAACATAGTTGAGCACAGAACCCAGTCAGTAATGTTGCTATTATAGGGTTTAGAAAGGGAAGGAAAAAAACAGAGAGAATTTCAACATCGTGCAATTTAATCTATCTACTCAAATTTCAAAAGCCAACTCAAGGATAACTATAATTCAATATACACCAAAACCTTAGCCAAAGTACCATGAAAGTTCAATTTTCATAAATGCAACCAAATAACCATCCTTCCAATTAAAATATCCAATCTATTTCCAACAACAGAAGATCATTTTCCTTACCTGAAATTCTTGCTACTCCAACAAGTTCTGGTTTAACACATGAAGCTTACACAATAGTGCAACATCATAGATGGGAGCACTATGTGCCTACGCTCTTGCTCACAAATAGTGCTTCAATACTCTTTCTACAAACATTCCTTTGACCCATACTAAGAGGCCTTTTGATGACTTCCCATGTCATCTATTGTTGAGTGGGTTGTATTTGTAGCTTTGAAAGAGTAATGAACTAGCTCATTACTCATGACTTTAGCAAGGATCAATCTTTTGCTCCTCAAGTCAGACTAACTTCCAGAATTCCTAGGCAATATCATGATCCATTATAACTAGATTACAATTGTTAGGTGTTACAAAGAGGTTTACTACTTGCACATAGGGAATATCCGGTAGGAAAAAAATCCCTACAAGGCACAAGCCTACACTTGAGTATGTTATGCTATGAAATACTTCCCTCGTCATTTTTATTAGTTGCTCTGGGTATTATTTAACTTAGAGAAATATTATGACCAAATGACAGAGGACATAAAAGGAAGGAATTAAAGCATAAACATGTAACTGTATGATTTGATTACATTAAATAAGAAAATATGATATAATTTGATTATGTCAAATACGGTAAATATCTTAGCAAATATTTCTCACTTTAATTGTTGATTTTGTTCCTTATTACTGGGTCTTTAATTTATTATAAGTAAGAATGTGTGTACACAACATACAGTTACAAGCAATCCTTCAATACTACTCAGCTAGTACTGCATGCTATAGAACCTGTGAACTGCATAAACTTCTCTAATAGTTTTCTTTCCACTCAGCATATAAATCTCAGTCATTTTAAATGTCCAGTATTGTAAATATCTAAACAAATGTACCAAACAATTTGCAATCACTTTATGCTTTTTCTGTGAACATTACCTTTTGTTGAACACACCATTAGAAAAGAACCAACTTAGATTTAGACACAAAGAAGCCACAAACAAGAGGAATAAAAACCTGTATCATTGCTCCAGGAAGATCATTAGTCCAGTGTAGTCCCAAGCAACTAACAACCAAATCCACAGAGCTGCAAAGCAAACCATTCAACAATATCAATAATAATTCAAACAATAAAAAACAGAAAACCCTGACCTGAAATAAACAGGACAAATGCCCAATTGGATAGATAATGTGCAAGCCACGATCAATTTAATCCATAAAAGAACAAATAATAAGATTTAGTCCCAATTTGACACGACAATTTGTCTTTAAGCTATAATATCCAGAAACTAATTATATTTTTTAAGTAGTCAGTAACTAAATCAGGTTTTTCGTTCTTTGAAGAACTAAATTGACAGCCTACCACAAGTTGAGAAACCAAAAAAATAAATAAGAATCGAAAATTGGATCACCTCTCTTTAATAGGCAGGAACTCTTCGTCAGCAACCAGAAATTCTGTCTGGACGGCATTGTCGGATGAGGCACGGCGAGTATTCCTACAAGCTTGAACCATATCATAGGAGGCATCCATGACAATAAGCTTTTCCACGCCACCTGAGACGAAGCAATGAATGATGAATGAAGCAACGAATGAGGAATGAAGCAATGAATGAGGAATGAAGCAATGAATGAGGAATGAAGCAATGAATGAAGAATGAAGCAATGAATGAAGCAACTTAACAGGATGTCAAGAGAGTGATGGATCGTTAAATTGCTACCGTTAACCGGAGGAGTGGAAAGAGAGCTGATGATAGGTTGCAAGGAGCCTCCCAAACACAGTGCGGTTGGAAAAGTCTTCTTGCAGTCCTGAAGAAAGAGAATCGGAATCGGAATTGAAATCGAAATCGGAAAGAGAATGTGACCACCAACCTTAACCTCACCTGCAAGCGATCCACGAGGTTCTGAGAGACGGAGTGAAGGAGAGGATCCTGTGCCGGCGAAAACCACGCGGCTCGGTCGCGCTGTGCGCGCTTCCGTTGGCGATCGAAGATTTGGAGCTTGGAAGTGGAATCGGAATCGGCGACGAATGTGCGACTGCAACATCGACATGCCAATGAAAACGGTTGTTTCCGCCAAAGACTCACTGCTCTCATCTTCTCAACTCAGTAACTGATTCACATAATACTCACTCCGTTCAGCCTTTCACTCACCAGACTCCAACAAACACACTGACCAAATCAAAGTATCCACATGAACACTATTTTTAATATAATTAATAATTAATTAATATAATTAATTTCTTAATTTCAAAATTTTATTCTATATTTACTTTATAAACTATATTTAAACTATGTGAGAGTTTTAACCAACTCAATAATCACAGAAGATTTTAATTTCACATGGGATAAGGTAAAAATAAGTGTTTAAATAACTAAAACCTAAGAAGCAGAATATTATTTTGGGCAGTGTGGGACATAAGTTGGGTGTGGTGAAGAGAAGCAGAGGCATGTCGCTGGGCTCCGTTCTCCCACTGTTCATCTCCACACCTTCAACCACTGCCAAGAGCCTTCAATGGGGGAATAGGAATTGGGCCTCGCAGAGACTCAGAATCGTTGCAAAATCAAAATCAGATGCGTCGCCATCATCGTCCACACCCACCTCCCTTCTTTCTTTTCTCTGTCCCCTACTCACGCTCTTCTCTGTATGCATACTAATTCACTTTTTCTATGCTTTTCTCTACCAGTTATGATTGACAGTTCACAATGTCTTCTTTATTTATTGATTCTGGCAGGGAAAGGATCCTTCTCAACCACGCAATCTCCCTTTCGAGGTGATTTCTCAGAGGTCTTGAGTAGCAGTAATAGCCTTAAAATCATTAAGCATTTTTTTTATGCATGTAATATCTAGCACATAGACACGAAAATACGTATACTCTTTAATGTAGAACACGAGTACAGAGATTTATATATTACACAATTATGAATTATATAAATTCACAATAAAGATTTATGTGCATAATTATGTTTTAATCTTTTTGTAGCAGAAAAATGTTTTTTATGACTAATTCAAAAAGATTTGTTTCTTATTTTTGTAATTGTAATAAAAATTATACAATAAATTTGAGTTTTTGAAAAAAATAGTGTATTTCCCCTTTTGAAATTGTGTTATAATAGTGTTAAAATTGTTAAAAATCCAACATATATTTTTTAAATTAAACATTTTACCGATGCGACGAGTGTCGATGTCTAACACGGACACACCATTTAAGAGGCATGTCCGAGCCTCGTAAGTGGAGGTATATGAAAAGAATTATTGTCCTGTGATATGGAGCTGGGGGCCATGTAATGGAGTCTCTACAAATTTATGCAAATCATTCTTTATATTCTGCATGCACCTTATATCAGACTTACCTTTACGTTTTGTTGATGAATGGTAGCTAGCGACATCTTCCTTGGCTAGCTTGTCAAGGTTTGCATGGGGGAAAAAATCCATAGCTGAGAGTTCAGTCAGCAAAGAAATCAATTCAGAACTTCCTTTTAGTTTGCAGCTTTTTGAATTTGGTACGCCTCTTCCACTCTAGACAGGTTTAGGAAGAACCCTTGATGAGGCTATTGCTTTTGTTAATAATAGGCAAACGTATGTTTCTTCTTTGACTTAATTATTGAAATTGATTAACATCCACAAGTTTATTTATTTTAAGTCTATTACTATTACTATTGCTAAAGCACCATGTGGCCTCAATTTTAATAACACTATTCATACTATGATTCTCAAACATGTTTTGGTTTTTGATCACTTACATATTGCTGTGATTTTATTTTATTGTTGAATTTTGTGATTGTCCCATCTTAAATCTTTTAAACATTATTTTTTAACAGAGGCATGCCCCTTTTGTAGAAGGGTCCGAGAAGCTTTGACTGAACTAGATCTTTCTGTAGAGGTTAGCTATGAATGCTTCACACACACACACTTACCACCACATTCAGTATCCAATACTCCCTTCCCTAGACTGAGTTTTTTCTGTTTCAATGGAGTGCTATTTTTTGTTACCAATAAGGTATACTCCTAAAAATTTGGGGTCTATGTCTACTCTCTTCCATAGTTGAGTTTTAGAATGCTGAATTACAAGAAAGTGCTGAATGGCAGTATGGCTCGCATTGAACTTTGCTAAAGTTCAAGGGAAAAGATTTTATTTTGTATGAAAATTAATGTTAATAATTCAGTAATATACTCAGTTATGATAAGAGATTGTGAGAAACTGATTTCTGGTTGATTTTTGTGAATCAGCTCTCCTAATATTACTCCTGTGGGTGTCATCAACAGGTCTATCCATGTCCTAAGGGTTCTGTAAGACACAGAGAGGTGGTCAGCATAACTGGTGGCAAAGAACAGTACGCAGCTCTCCATCATATATTGTTTCTTTGATTTGTGAATGAATTTTCTTGCAGTAGTACAGAACTTTGAAAATTTAAAATCAGTTTTTTGGTATCATGTCTCAATTTCGTCAGTATATTACTTGTTGTATTATATGCGGATTAATCCTGATGAAGAAGCAATTGCTACAAACAGATTTCATTTTCTTTTACATTTTTGTTTCTTATTTGTATCTTGCAACATGTTTAATACTAGTGAAATAGTTTGATGTTGTCCTTGTCTTTTCAAATATTTTTCTATTTAAAATATGCTGCAATGATGTTCTTTTGCAGGTTTCCTTTTCTCATTGATAAAAAAAAGGGTATTTCTATGTATGAAAGTGGTAAGCAAGCAAGACTCTCGCTGCTCTTTCTCCAAATGGTTTCTGATTGTCCTGTTTTGAGGCAATGACATAAATAAGCACCATTTTCATAGTTGTTTACTGGTTTAGGTTGATTCATGTTAAAGGTTTATTACTCCTATCTGCATTTTCTTACCTAAACTTCCATTTTGTTCTGTTTCAGTTGTGTTAGTAAAGGATTTTAACTAGTTCATTTTCAATCCTTTAATGTTGTGAACTAGAGTTTGTCATTTAAATAGTAAATGCAATTGTAGTCTTAATTCCAACCTCTAAACTAATGCTGATTGTGTGTTTCCCCCTCTTCAATCTTTCTACTCTTTGGTGTCTTACTGCAGGTGATATTGTAAAATACTTGTTTGAGCAATACGGAGAAGGCAGAAGTCCATCATCAGGACTTTTAGAGAGGTATTAGATGCAAATCACTTTTTTGATGAGCATGTAAAATATTATTCATCACATCGTGGGAGGGAAACTCAGATTTCCATCTTCACCATACAAAATTGCTGCATTTATTGGTTAGGTGGAAAGGAACCATAATCCTTTCATAAAGGCATGTTAGCATTTAAACAAATTGTATATGATTCCTGCGACACAAACAGTGTGCTACTCATCTTGGGGTGACTCAGAAAGTGATTGCTAAGGAGCAGTGAAACATATACAAAAGATTATTTAGAGTCATGTGTGACAGAGATCACTAAATAAAGAATGTCTACTGGTTGTTCCATAATTTATGATTTCGACTAGGAGACACTTTGAAATTAATGTGTTCTTTACATCCCATTCCTGTGCAGCACTATTTTTACTGGATGGATGCCAACAATCCTTCGAGCAGGTAGAGGAATGACCCGGTGGGTTTATTCCAGGCCTGACCCTCCTCCAGGAAAGTTGGAGCTCTTCTCATATGAAAATAATCCTGTAAGATAATGTTTTTTTTTTATAAAAGTTTTCATGTTAGGTGTCACTATGCAACTTGACATCTCAGCTAAGTTAACACCTCAAGTAACAACAATCTGTAAGATAATGCTTAACATTTAGACAACATTACATGTCTACTCAACCTACTTTCAGTTTTCAGTTGGCCTAAATCGTAGTCTGAAAAGAGAAGCAGCTTGGTATTTTTTTCCTTCAAATTCAATCTTTATTGGAAGATGAAATTCACATAATATATATGCTGAAACCACTCTTTTATTTTCAAGTATCATACACATACTATTCCACTAAGTGATTGGGCATATTTCTTCTACTGACTTCATAGATTTCAAATTCCACTTTTCAGAAAGCACGAATAGTCCGTGAGGCATTATGTGAATTGGAACTTCCTTACATTCTTCAAAACGTAGGAGAAGGGTCTCATCGAATGAACTTACTCTTGGATGCTTCTGGATCTAAAGAGGTTAGAATTTTGTGGTACATTCAAAGCTTCATCAAAGTTTTATTAAAATGAAATGGGTTTGCTATACATCTTAAGTAGGATTTGACTTTTATAAACTAAGAGAATTTGGTAATTAAATACCTGAACATGCATAACAATCTCAGAAATTGTTAAAATCCCCTCGCTGTTCTCCATGCAGGAAGACTATGAGCAATAATAATAATAATAATAATAATAATAATAATGTATAAAAGCAAAATAGTAGGTTCATGTGATGGCAGATGATTATCGTTACTTGAGGTCTCAGCCTAGCTGAGATGCCAAGTTGCATAATGTTGCCTAACATGAAAGTTTTTATGGAAAAAAAAAAAAACAGAATAGTAGGAGGTGAAGTTTTTATTTATATGTTGGTTGATATTTTGTTTTTGGATTATTTAATGGTTTATCAAAACAAATCCTTGTATGAATAAAGTTGTCCTCTACAGGTTCCTTTCTTTATTGATCACAGCACCGGATTTCAATCTGGAGACTGCACAACAATCTTATCGTATTTGTTCGAAACCTATTCAACAGTTATTTTATAACTTCCACATTCTGTAAATGAAAACTTGTGGTTTGAAATCACTACAGAGAGTGTTTATTGTCAGATATTGTGCTATGAACCAAGGCCCTTGGTATATGCTAGACCACTAGAGAAAATTGTAAAAAATTAATGGAACAAAGTAGTTAAGTCCACTGAATCTGTTGACATTGTTTCAAGATATTGTGATTGGATTATTATGTCACTTGCACAAGTTAAACTTTCTGATTAATGGAAACTATTGTGCCAAAATGAAGAAAATGTACTTCAACTTTTGTTTTCACTATTCTGCAGAACTTTGTTCAACTTGTTTATTTCCTTTATCATTACAGTAGCAGGATCTCTTCTTTGCAAGCTGCTTCCACAAATATTACAATAAATTTGGCTGCAAAAAGTAATTCTTACATTTTTTCACCTTGCACACTAATCATCTGGTATATATGTTAAAATCATCATCTATTCAACTGGTATTTTTAACAAATTGAAATTTTTGGACTGACATTTTGATGGAAAAATGACTTAAAAATATGAAAAATTGAATATCGTAAAAAGGCAACAAGAGATCACCACAAAAGGCAACAAGGATTTTGTTTGAGGTACATAGCCAATCCTAAGCAGGGGAAAACCACTTTGTTGTTGTAAGGATAACAAGCGATTGAGTAGAAAAATCAATTTGATAAATGTAATTAACCATTTAAGTTAATAATAAAGTTGAAATATTATATATTGACAAAGGAATAACTAAATAAATATCTTTTATGTATTTTTGTTTTCAAAGTCATTGAAACTAATTATAATACCATAATGTGTTTGGACAAAATTAAAAATATTTTTTTAAGAAAAATTATAAAATATTTTTCTTAAGAAAAATTATAAAATATCTTTTACAGCTAAGCTTATACATAAATTAATATTTAACAAATAAGTTCTTTTTATTTTATTATATATGTCCATCCAAGCTTGTTATTGTAAAAAATATAATGAAGAATTTAAGCTTGCACATATTTCTATTATTATTAAACAAATAATGTAATGATAAAAAAACAAATCTTGTGTTTTTTTTAATTCTCTCTTTACATATATTAATATAATTTAACCACTCTCCTTTATTTATTTTTTGGTAGTTGAATTAAGATATGATTATCAATGTGAAGACGACAAAATTATTCTTAAACATCAACTTTGGACCCCATTTCAGTTCTACCAACTCTAACAAATACATAAATTAGCTCCAAAAGTTGCTTCAGTAGCTCTTTTGTCAACATCATTGCTCCAAATTTCTTCCTCTCTACCTTCTTTATACAACTAATGCATGTTTCCAAAAATCATAACCTATAAAGCTAGGATATTTTTTTAAAATGATGTTTCTCTGTCGAACACACGTATCAGATATCGACACTCGTACGATACTCGTAAAACACGTATCAATGTAGTGTTCAATTCAAAAAATATTTATTGAATTTTTGACAAAATCTAACACAATTTTAAAAATGATAAATACATTAATTTTCTAAAAATTAAAATTTATTATATAAATAAAAATAAAGAACAAATATGTTTAAATGAGTCATACAAAACATTTTTCTACTAAACAAACTGAAACATTCTTAATGTAGATAAATCTTTATTGTTAATTTATATAATTCATAATTATATAACATATAGATCCGTGTTTCCATATTATAACATATACATTTTAAATATTATACATATCTCCGTGTTGGTGTCGTCGTATGAGTATTTTAATCCGTTTCTAACAACATCAATGATCACCATTTCTGTCACTTCTTTCCTTCCCTTCTGCTAGACTTCAACAAAAATATATACACTTATCTCAATTCTGAAGATACCATGTCTGTGTAACCCCAACAACATCACAACAAACGGTTGGTGATCTCACCAAATCATTCCCTCAGTAGGTACTAAATAAAGATTAAATGTTTGCCACCTCAACACTAAATTGACCACAAATCTTGTTCACAAACTGTTGCTGCTTTTCTCTTTCTCTTTTAATATCAGTTGACTTCACTTTACTCTCAAGCAAATTCAGAACTCCAACACAACTTTTCCCCCATAAATGTCCAAATTCCTGTTCAGGTGAATCTGGTGTCTTCCTTCAGTTAAGATCTCATCACCCTCTTCCCCCCATCTTTCTTGCTCCTGAGAAAGATCAAAAGAAAAAGCATCAGCTTTCTGCATAAACCAACCATGAGGTCCAAAACCCAATTCACATGCAGCCTCAAGGTAGCCATTCTCTCCATTGCCTTTCTCTGCCTCTTCATCTTGCTGTTCCGGTCATCCATATTCTCTCTGTCTCCCCAACTCATCCCACAAACAAACTTGTCAAACTCAAATGCAGTAGCAGTAGAAGAATCTCATCACCCCACAACAGAAACACCAGAAACTGCAGCTACACCATCATCATGCCCTCCAATCCCTCACAACCCCACATGCAACAAGGCCCCTCCTTCTTTATCCAATGCTCTCATCCACTATGTCACCACCAACATCACCCCTCAGCAGACCCTCCGTGAGATCTCAGTCTCAGCAAGGGTCCTTCAGAAGAAGTCACCCTGCAACTTCCTTGTGTTTGGCCTTGGCCATGACAGCCTCATGTGGACATCTCTCAACTATGGTGGCCGCACTGTCTTCCTTGAGGAGGACAAGTCCTGGATCGACCAAATCCAACAGAAGATACCCTCTTTGGAGTCCTACCATGTCATGTATGACACACAGGTTCTGATTCTGTAAACAGAAAATATAACAAAATATAACTTTTATTTCACTGCTATTTTTCAAATGATCTAACAATAGACTTATTTTATCAGATTCTACCTTAAAATCATAGTATAAATGACATTCAAAACTATAATTAAAGGTAATAATTGTTGGCTATTCAAATTTCAAAATAAGACTGATGACGGATTTGAGTTTAATGCTAACAGGTTCACCAGGCTGAGGAGCTCTTGAAGGTTGGAATGGAAGCAGACTGCAAAAAAGTGAGTGACCCAAGATTTTCTCAGTGCCAACTAGCACACAAGGGGTTCCCAAGTGAGGTTTATGACATAGATTGGGATGTGATCATGGTGGATGCCCCCACAGGGTACTTTGAAGGTGCACCAGGGAGGATGACTGCAATCTACACTGCAGGGTTGATTGCTAGGAACAAAGGGCATGGTGAAACTGATGTGTTTGTGCACGATGTGGATAGGGATGTGGAGGACAAGTTCTCTAAGGCTTTTCTGTGTGAAGGGTATTTGAAGGAACAAGAAGGGAGGATCAGGCACTTCAACATTCCAAGCCACAGGTCTCGTTTATGGAGGCCATTTTGCCCACACTAGTTCATCCACCACAATAATTTCTTCCCTTTACATCACCCATTTACACTTGTTATATCAATCATTGTCAAGGAAACTCATACAATTCCCAACATTAGTACATTATTCCTCTGATGTGTGAACTCCTATTTTTTGCCATTCATCATTCTGATTTATATACAACTCTGCTGTTGATTTTTTCAATTGATTCTGATTTATATACAACTCATCATTCCCATTGCTGTTTTCAATAAGAGATATCAATGGAGAGAAGGATTTAAGTTTAATGATCTGCATAATCAATAGTGCTTATAAAATGTTAGCAACCTTAAACACTGTAATGATTTTTTTCCTAAACTAAATTATAAATAGAAAATGATAGTTTTACTAAACTCTTAAAATGGTATACAATTCTTAATATAATAAATTTATAAATAAATATATATAATAAAAGATAAATTTGTAGTTAAATGATATAAAAATATTAAAATAATAGCATTGAATATAAATTAAATAAGTCAACTGACTCCTATTTCTATGCAAAGGTAAAATTGTTTTTTGAAAAATTCAGTAAAAAAACTTTCAAAACCATTTCTACATGGAGCTGTAGAATATAAAGAGAACGGTGATTTTAATCTCACCTTGAATATTTTTGTCCACTTACTTTTTTTTATTTTTTTGCAATTTTTTTCTACTCTTAAATTTTCATATATTTCACTCAGATCAACATGAAATGTCACATTAATAATTTCCGTATATTTTCACGTAAATATAAAAAAGTAACTGTGTAAAAATAAAAAGATGGCTAGACGTGGGAAAAAAAATATTTGTAGCAAAATTCATAATGGAAGTTAGGAGTTTTTTTCCATATATATCTTTTTTTTAATTTATTCAATTAAACTTTTTATCAGTTTATTTATTTAACTAGATCGGTCACTTTAACTACATCTCATGATTTCTTCCTTCATCTTCATGGATATTTTGAAAAGTTTAAAATATCCATATTTTATATTTTCATATTATAAAATTTGAAAACATGTTCTAGACTACTTAGTTTGGAAATATATTAGAGATTGTGTAGTTTAAAAATGTATGATAGGTTACTAAGCTTCTGATAGATGATCTAGTCATGAGCGTTTATTAGACGATTTCGTCATCCATAAGACGATTTTGGCGGAGGCATCTATTAGACGCATATCAGTGTGTTTTGTGATACTTGTGTTTTTCAAGTTAATGAATGAATGAGAATTTCATCTTTCTTTATTTTCTCGATTCTTTCTTTCTATTCTCTTATTTTCAACATATAATAATTGTATGAGAATAGTGAATGTACCTATTAAATTATTTTTTATTTGAACTAATTCATGGATGACTTACCTTGAGGTGGACGTTGATATTTTATTTTAGTGACTTATTTTTTATCATAGTAACAATTTTGGAATAGGTCAGCTAAGATACAAGTTTATTAGAACACTATTGCTCTTAACTTAAAAATAAATGTATTTTATGTTGTAACTAGGACCTTAACTAATTGTGACACCTTGACCAAAAACATAATTTTTATTGACCTAAAACTTATTATTTTACATCATAACTATTAGGAATTTGACTAATGACAACACCTTGAACATAACCATCAAGGAAACTATTTTTACATTGAATGTCATGGAATTGAAACTTTGGAAAGAGTTTGTCATAGATGATGATGTTAAAGAAAATAAGATATTGCATTGTCTCTAAATGTTTGTGTGTATACTAATAGCATTCATGACTTATTATCGATAAAGTGAGACGACACCAATTATTCATTTGTACATTGAAAAATGATAATTAAGAGAATAATTCATTATGAAATAATATTGTTTTGAATTGTGACAAAGACTCTCTCGTTTGTATTAAGTTCATCACACTAATCAAAACATTGAAGTGAAAATTCTCACTTATGAATTGAAAATTCATGGATCCAATTCATTAATGGCCAACACATCTATCCATAAAAGATGGTCAACTACTTTGTAATGCCATAAATGATGATTTTTTGCATTTTAACATAAAACTTCCAATTTCTTCCATAGTGAAGAGTGTTGAACACTACACAAAAAAATGTTTAGCTTAGAAATAAAAAAACAAACAACTTTCCTTCTTCACACTTTACCAAAATATTATTTTACTAATATTAAAAAAATGAAATCAATGTTTTGAAAGTTTATAATTTAGCATTAATAATGGAAGTGTGTGGGGGTGCAGGAAGTAAAAGGAGGAATGGGCCGAAAATGGGAATGGAGCAATGGGTTGTTGGGCCAGAGAGGAGAGGAATAAGAAGAAAAGAAAAGGGTATTTGAGCAGAGAATGGTGGTGCTGTGACACATTCACATCACAGACATTACACACACTCTCTCTCCCATTTCATATCCATCATTCCACAGAGAAAAAGCACAGAGAAAGTGAAGAAAATGGCTGAATACGATGAAAGATACGAAGGCAACGGAGAAGAAGAAGACCTTCACAATTCCCATCCTCATCCTCATCTCGATTCCTCTCCTCAGCCCACTCACGACGATCTCATCGATTCCAAATCTCACGTATGTTTTCTCTCTCTTTCTGCTCCACCACTCTCTCTTTTTCTTTCCAATTAGGGTTTTTTTCCGCTGCTTTTTCTCTTTCCCCAAACTGGGGTTTCAAGGGTTTTTCTCTTTCCCAATTTTAACACCACAAATCTTCTGTCTGCCTTTTCGTTCCACTGTTCCCTCTGAAACTAACTACGCCTCTGGTAGTTATGGCGAGATTCCGGGTTGGATTTTGTTTCGTGTTTCCCCCTTTTTGTAATTCCCGCTTCACTTTGTAATTAGAGATGCTTAGGTTTTCGCTAGGTATTATATTTTATGTTGCTGTGTTTTTTCCTGCCAAGCTATCACTGAATCTTGATGCTTTGCCATGGTTTTATGCGGCGCTCTCTCGTGTTTCTTTTAAATGTTATGTAATTTTTTTTTGAAAAGGGGGTTTTGAATTTGCCTGCTTTTCGGGTTTTTTTTTTATGTGTGATTGTGGTTATTCTTTGGGGGTTGTTTTGTGAAGTGTTTTTTTTTATCTTGTGTGTGCTGAGTGTGAAGTATATTGTTTGAACTATGATTGCTTTTTACCTTACTTTCACATGCATCGTTGCCTGTTAAGCTTGAAGATGTGGCCCTGTTAACTTTTGATTGTCTTTTGGCAGCATGGATCTCGTGATTACGACAGAGAATCTTCCAGAAGCAGAGATAAGGAGCGGGAGAAAGGGAGAGACCGTGAGAGAAAAAGGGAAAAGGGGAGGGAAAGGGAGAGAAGTAGGGATAGAGATTCGGAGAGAAGCAGGGACAAGGACAGAGATAGGGAGAGAAGCAAAGACATGGAGCGGGACCGAGAGCGTGATGGTGAGAAGGAAAGGGACCGTGATAGGGACCGCCACCACAGAGATCGCCACAGGGATCGTGGTGAACGGAGGGAAAGGACAAGGGATAGAGATGAAGATGATTTTTACAGAAGCCGTGACTTTGACAGGTAAAATTGTCTGGGATCTTACATTCGAGTTGGAGCTTGAGGATTTTCATCTGCATTTGATTTTCAGTGCCATGCGATGTATTACATTATTTCTGAATTCGTTCTAAGCTACATTTTTCCTGTTCTTTTTCTATTTTTATCTGAAATTATGTGAATTTACAGAAGAAGGGATTTTGAAAGAGAGGATAGGCATAGGCGCAGGTCTCGGTCTAGATCTCAATCCAGGTCAGGGGGTAGGTCTGAGCATAGATCAAAGTCGCGTTCTCGCTCACGCTCAAAGAGGTAAATCCTGGAAAGATCCTTAACATACAGTATAGATGCCTAAATCCATTTTAATTCAGTTCGAATATTTCCACATTTAAGTTTGTGGAAATAACAATTGGATAATCTAATATGGCCATATCATAGGGGACATCTATCATTGTTTATAATTTTATTGGTGGCAGGGCACCCCTTGCTCTTCATTCATAATTTCAGAACCTCTTGTTTTAAGAATTTTGATAGACGTGTTTGATTTTTACTTAAGTTCATCAATTGATACATGTTATTGGTTTGAAAAGTAGCATTCATTATTTTATAACTAATTCAACTTACTTACAGCAAAAGGACTAGTGGTTTTGATATGGCTCCCCCTGCCTCTGCTATGTTGGCTGGTGCTTCTGCTGTTACAGGTACATTTACACATGTATATTTTATGAAATTTCTCATCTTAACTGTTTTTTCCTTTTGTTTGTCCTAGTATGGAAAATTCATATCAAATTGCATGGTGTTAACTTGGTAAGCTTTGTTCAGTTACTATCTGAGTATATAGCCTTTGAGGACTGGTTTCCCATGGTGTGTAATTTTGTCTTTCTTTTTACTTAGCGATATAATTCTGGAACTAAAAGATGCTTTGGTTTTTTGTCTTGTGTTTGGTGTTTGTTTGTTTTGTTTCTATGTCTTGTCATATGTTCTAAGAAGGCAATGTTGGGCTACTAGCCCCACTGTGCTGACAATGGGCGTGAGCCGACATCTGTAGCTTTTATGTCCACGGAGGAATCAATGCACCTGTTTTTGGTGGGTCTTGTTCGTCTTCAACTGGAAACTATTACCTACTTTGGTAGACACAAATATTATCTCTAAAGCTTGTTTACAATGCTCCTTTAATATTATTGATACAATATATGCCACGAGGTATAATTACACTTAAGCTCGAGCCAATTGGAGTAAAAGGAGGCATTTGATTCTTATGTACTATGGTTGCGAAAAGTGAAAACAATGAGCTTGTTCTGAGACGCAACATTCCTTTATTTGCAGGTCAGATCACTGGTGCAAATCCTGCAATTCCTGGAATGTTTCCAAATATGTTTCCATTGGCTACAAGCCAGGTATTTTTTTATTCCTTTTTCCCAGCACTTGTTGTGCAATTTGAGGTTAATATTAATTTCACTTTATTCTTGTTTCTTTCTTTTTTTAAGTTGCAGCCGTTCAGTGCTCTCCCTGTCATGCCAGTTCAGGCTATGACACAACAGGTAAAAATGCTTTTCAGTGAGATGAAATTACATTCTTTACTCTTTAACATGACTTTCCTTGATTATGGATGGTCTGGATGTACTGAATTTACAGGCTACACGACATGCTAGGCGGGTGTATGTTGGGGGCCTTCCTCCTACAGCTAATGAGCAGGTAATAAGAATATCATGATTTCTTGCTCAGAAGGTTAAGTCTTTTAGATGGTTGTGACAATTTAGCTTGTTGTTTCTATTCTTGTTATACTGCAGTCAGTTGCAACTTTCTTCAGTCAAGTTATGGCTAAGATCGGGGGAAACACTGCTGGCCCAGGTACATAATAACTTCAGTGAATTGTGCCAGTGTGCTGACATTATGGTGGGGCTAATTTAATTTGTGTGCAGGTGATGCTGTGGTCAATGTTTACATTAACCATGACAAGAAGTTTGCTTTTGTGGAGATGAGGTCTGTTGAGGAAGCTAGCAATGCAATGGCCTTAGATGGGATTATTTTCGAGGTATCTTTTTTACTGTTATAAAAACGCCTGGGTTCCTTTTCTCATTTTGTTGTTCAAGAAAATGAGTATATCCATTGGCGCTAATCCAAATTTCATTTTTTACTAGGGGGCACCTGTTAAGGTCAGGAGACCTACTGATTATAATCCTTCCTTAGCTGCTACCCTAGGCCCAAGCCAGCCTAACCCAAACCTTAATCTGGCTGCTGTTGGCTTAACACCTGGATCTGCTGGTGGACTTGATGGTCCAGATCGAATTTTTGTTGGTGGACTTCCTTATTACTTTACAGAAACACAGATCAGAGAGCTTTTAGAGACTTTTGGTCCTCTAAGGGGTTTTGATCTAGTGAAAGATAGAGAAACGGGAAACTCTAAGGGTTATGCATTTTGTGTTTACCAGGATCTTGCAGTTACTGATATTGCATGTGCTGCTCTGAATGGAATAAAAATGGGAGATAAGACTCTGACAGTTAGACGAGCTAATCAAGGTGCAAACCCACAACAGCCTAAACCTGAACAAGAGAGCATCTTAATGCATGCACAGCAGCAGATTGCACTGCAGGTTTGATGGATTGTCCCTTAAATTGTTTTTGTTTCCATGATCATCCGTGCACGTGTTTAAAACTCTAACTGCTAAAGGCCTTTGATTTTTGTAGAAACTTATGTTGCAGCCAGCTTTAGTGGCAACGAAGGTGGTGTGCTTAACTCACGCAGTTTCTGCTGATGAGCTCAAAGATGATGAAGACTATGAAGAAATTGTTGATGATATGAGACAAGAGTGCTCCAAATTTGGTAATTTCGGATTTATTTTGCTTGTCTATCTCTCTAAACGAGAACACATTCATATTAATTTTCTGTCTTATTTGTTTTCCTGTCTTATTTGTTTTACAGCCATTTGTAGTCCCACATTCTCATAGAGAATCAGGCCTAAATTACAGACTGAAGTCTCCATAACCTTCTTTGTCCTCACATGTTTGTTCATTGCATGTCTATGAAAATTCCATTGCATAGTTCACTGTTTTCTTTTCACTTTATGCAGGTACTTTGGTGAATGTGGTGATCCCACGTCCACCGCATGATGGTGAACCTGCGGCTGGAGTTGGAAAGGTATATATATTTAATTTTTTTTATCAGTTAAAATTAAGAGCACAGATTTTGTTCACTTCCCCTCCTTTCTCAATGCCAGTTTGGTGCATCTGTGGAATCAAAATAGTAGTTGATGTGAGGATCTGTCAAAAATTAGTGTTGAAAATTAATATTACTTAGCTCTGTTTTTGTTGGTATAAAGTGTAAGTGTTGTATTTGCAGGTGTTTTTGGAGTATGTTGACGTGGATGGTGCTACAAAAGCTCGTGCTGGATTGAATGGACGAAAATTTGATGGGAACCAAGTTGTAGCAGTTTTCTACCCAGAGAACAAATTTGCGCAGGGAGATTATGAAGGCTAATCTGGTTTTATTTGGTTTTTCTTTGTTTAGCAATATCTTAGTAAGGATTATCTTTTGTATTATCATAAACTTGTAAGCTAGAGTTGTGGTCATAATAGTACAGAAACTGTTCTATTTAGATGCGAGAGTAGTAGCAATAGTGATCATGGATAATTTGTTAAATAGTTTTTTACGGGTTTGGTCCCTTGAGAAATTCTTTATCTGCATTAATCAAATTATAGCTTCTTGCTGGACATCCCCCACACTCTTTTACATCAATTTCTGTTTTTCTTTTTATTTTCTCTTCTCTCCTTTCTCACATGTCTTCATTGGAGACTATTAATGTTGGTAGGTTAGTTGTTGCTCAGAGAGAAACAATAATTGAAAAATTATATAAATCATAATCATATATATCTTCAATCAAATCAAATCTATTTTTTTGGTAAATTAAATTATAATACTATTATTCTTAGCGTATGAATTTATTTTAATTTACAAAAGAGTATTTAATGCCATATTTAAGCTTCAAAGCATTCTTAGGTGCAAGAAGAAGGAATAACAGAAGTAGGCCCTAAGAATAACTACAGAGAATTTTATTCTCAAATTTTATATATAAAATATTTATATGAAGAAGGAAGGTTAACGAAAGTCTTGCAATAAGAACAAACCCAAACTATTTTTAGCCTTTGTAATTGTGTAATGGTGAGAAAGAACACTATTTGTGTTCTATAGTAACCTAAAAAAGTGTGTGAATCTTTTTGGTTTTAGTCAAGAGTAGCTATTGTCAAAAGAATGCTTGTATTAATCCTAATACTCGTAACTTTTAACTAAAAATGACTAACATTTTTAACAAAAAATACTTGTTTGTATCTTTACAACATTAATTCTCATTTTTAACTAAAAAATATTTGTTTGTATCTTTACAACATTAAAACATTAATTTACTTGATTGATTAAAAACTAATTTACTATATAATAATGAACTAATATAAAAATATTTAGAATAAATCTTTTTTCTCTTAAATACTTTTATATTGTAGGTTTAAGAAAGCAAATTTTGAAAAATATTTTTAAAAAATTTCTCAGTCAAACTTAAATAAGTTACATCACAAAATACAAGTTTTGAAAAACTAATACTTTAAAAAAATAAAAAATAAATAAATACAAATTAATTTTTCAAAACAATTATTCAATAGTTAATATTTCTCTTACCAATAACTTTATTTTGATAACTTGATTTTTTAAATACAAATAAAATTTACTAACAAGTACTTACCTTTTTAATAAATGAATAATTAAAATAGTTTTACTCTTTACCTAATATATTCATTAAAAACGTCTATTTAGTATTAACATACTTCTACTCATTACCTACTCATTATTAACATATTCATCAATTTTGTATTATTAGTTACATATTTTACCCACAAAATTTCATCGATAGGATTATTTTGTCATCCATGCATATACCTTAAAAAATGATCAATATTTGCAAAAGGGAAAACATGTAATTTTGCTTATGCAGCAGTTGTATTACATTTCAAACATATAAAATTTTCTAATAATGATATTAAAATGTTAAAATAATAGAGTTTATAAATACATAAATCTTATAAAAATAATATTAAAATAATATAGTTGTTATTTTTAAGGAAATAAATAATGTAATTAAATAAATAAATTGTTCAATTGCTTATGTTATTAAATAAAGACATTATTTGTATTCATTAAAAGATAAATTTCCTAAATAAAATATGATACCAATAAAGAGTTATCAAAATGTGTAATTATTTGATAACCTTAATATTTAGAGTCTCATTTTTTTGTTAGTGTTTATAAAAAAAACATGGTTTGCGCCTTCACTCTGACTCGTAATACCTTGGATTCGTTACTAAAAATGTTAGTTTTTTTTTTCTTACAAACTGTTAGTAGTTTTTTTTTTAAATATATGAATAATCGACTTTATTACATTTTAATAGATATTTTAATTTTATAAAATTTGATAAATTTTTTTAAAGTAAAGTAAAATATATACTTATATATCCATTGAAGACATCTTTGTTTTACATCTAGATGAATACATTTTAATAGTATTTATTATCTGAAATTACTATTGAATATTCGATATTGATTTGAGTGTCAGAGGACTTTTTACAAATATCTTCAGATAGAGAGACTTGTTTGAAGTAAAGATCAAGGAGACTAAGGTAAATGAGAGTACAAAATCAGAGAACTTCCTAACTTATACAATAACAATTTCAACAGTTATGAATTGAGTATAGTGCAAGATGAAATTTCAGAATGGCAGAAATGTATGGTATCAGTTTTGTTAAAAAACAACTTAAATGTTGCAACTACTTCATAATTAACTTGGCAAAATAACACAACTTGGTAAGTGTAACTCATGCATTTGTGGAAAGTGTCTTAGCATGTTCTAGTAAGTATGTGGATGAGATCCAGTTGTTGGTCACGAGATGAGGCTCCATTCACCGATGATAAAGGACCTCTCATACATATGTGAGGTAAAAGGCATTAATACTCTACCAAAAAGCCTCTTTCTCATTGTCTCACTTACCCAACAAATCATCAAATAGGCCAATACTAGACCTATCTCATGAATGCCATAAATATGCTCACACAACTATGTCTAAGAAGAAGAATATAAGAAGGCATGTCCATAAGAGCCATTTTTGTCAGAAAAATAGTAGTGAGTGAGTGATGAAGATGAAGCATTTGGTTTTGACACTGACATGGATGTTGTGGCTGAGCCTATGTGGCAGATGCTTGTCTCAGGTGCAGCCAAGGCTTCCTCCGGGGCAACAGGTGCCATGCTTCTTCATATTTGGTGACTCTTTGGTTGACAATGGAAACAACAATGGGATCCTAACCCTTGCCAGGGCCAACTACAGGCCTTATGGCATAGACTTCCCAGGAGGTGCCACTGGTCGCTTCACCAATGGCAGAACTTATGTTGATGCCTTAGGTATAATTCTATACTTCCTTCATCATCATTAAGTTAGCACTACTAATAAGGGATATGCTGATATTTTAGTTCCATCATATTAAAAATCTAGATTTTGGGGATTTGAATACTAGTAGTACAAAGAAAATGTTCCATACTTCTGTTACATGCTTACTCCTACCTACCATGAGGATTTATTTTGTAGCTAACAACTGTAAAAATAGAAATATACTGAGTTTTTGTTTGGTTCTAACTTGTGTGTTATTTGCACCATTTGATGTAGTTTTGTTGAAAGTTTTATATACCACTTGACTATAGCTGTATTACTCAAGACTACAATGTTGAAAATTGCAGCTCAGCTTCTAGGTTTCCCAACATATATTCCTCCAAACTCAAGAGCAAGGGGTTTGGAACTTTTAAGAGGAGCTAACTATGCATCTGGAGCTGCAGGCATTAGAGACGAAACAGGCAATAACCTTGTATGTATGCACTCACATATGTTGAAGATTCTTTTGAGAAAACACATATTATTGTACATGTTATTCCTGTGCTTTGGCTACCTCCTCTGATTTTCTTATTTGCTTTCAGGGTGGTCATACTTCAATGAATGATCAAGTGGCAAACTTTGGCAACACAGTGCAGCAGCTGAGAAGGTTCTTCAGAGGAGACAATGACTCACTTAATAGCTACCTAAGCAAATGTCTATTCTTTTCAGGGATGGGAAGCAATGATTACCTGAATAACTACTTTATGCCAGATTTTTATTCAACTAGCTCAGATTTTACAGTTAAAGCTTTTGCATCTGCTCTTCTTCAAGATTATTCTCGCCAGCTATCTGTATGTTCACATCTAATTCTAAATCACTCTACATATTGCTACTGCATTACTACAATCATTTCATTCCTATGAACACACTGTTGTGACAAGGTAAATTGAGGATCTAATGTGGTTCAAACCCAACCATTTTTGACAAAATATGGTGACCTTTTATGCACAATTTAGTTTAAATTAAAAAAGGTGCTTGTAATTGTAACAACTGATTCCATGATAACTAATTTGCAATAACATTTAGCTATGCGGTTTCTCTATTATTGTTTCTCTCATCAGACATTATTAATGATTTTTACTTCAAATTGTGAAGCAATTATATTCACTAGGAGCACGAAAAGTGATGGTCACAGCAGTTGGTCAAATTGGCTGCATACCATATCAACTAGCCCGTTTTCATGGTAACAGCACCAAATGCAATGAAAAGATCAACAGTGCCATCTTGCTATTTAATTCAGGCCTTAAGAAAATGGTTCAAAACTTCAACGGAGGGCAGCTTCCAGGAGCAAAGTTTGTGTTTCTTGATTTTTATCAGAGCAGTTCAGATTTATCTTCAAATGGAACATCATATGGTAATTATCTTTTCTTTAGACATGCCCTTTATTCATGATAAAGCACATGCTTTCAGAAGCTAATTTTGCACTCTATATATATTGTTTCACATAGGATTTGATGTGATGGACAAGGGCTGCTGTGGAGTTGGCAAGAACAATGGACAAATTACTTGCCTTCCTCTGCAACAACCATGTGAGAATCGTCAGAAGTACTTGTTCTGGGATGCTTTCCACCCTACTGAGGTGGCCAATATTTTACTAGCGAAGGCAACATACAGTTCACAATCATACACTTATCCCATTAATATTCAACAATTGGCAACCCAGTAAAAGTTTAGTTTATGTTGGATTTTGTCTGTTTCTGTGGCATTTATGCAGTGCATGCACTCTGCTGATTGATCAGTGTTCATAATCTTGTGCTGTAAGAATGCGTTGTTGTTGCTTAATCCATTTGATTTCCTTTGTACACCTGTGATTCCATTGTGTAGGAATAATATTACATTAAGGATGCTTCATTCTAAACATATATGAAACACCTCAGGCTGCTTTTGATTTTATTTTATTTTGTGCATTTTTCTTCCTTCTCCAGTATTTAATTTGTGTCAGTTATGGTTCATAAATTATTATTGCTGCAGCAGAAAGTAGTATCTAATATATTGAATTAGATTAATGTTTAGCTAAAAAATACTGTGTGGTTTAAACCAAAATATATGTTGGTTGGAAAGGATTTAAAGAGTAGAAATGTGCACCATGTCTTTGAAAGGTACAATTTTTTAGGCTTAATTCACTCTCAGAACCAATGATCAGACTTGGATTGATTTTACAAAGAATACAATCTCTCTTAATAGTCTTACAATAGACTTCTCACATTCTACCTTCTCTTTCATAAAACCTATACTATAAATTACATTTAAAATCATAGTATAAATGACATTCAAAATTAGAATTAAAGATAATAACTATTGGCTATTCAATTTTAAAATAAAACTGATGACGACTTTGAGTTTAATGCTAACAAGCACGTGTACTACTAAAATTACCAAAGATAACGATGGAAAGCCTATACATTTCTCTTGGCAGCTAATTTCAACACACTGTTCCAGTGATCATCAAGAATATATAAATCTGGTTAAAATGTCTGAAGAAAAGAGCAATATTCAATTACCATATTATAATAAAAATAGACAAAAAGAGAAGGTAAGCACTAATTCATATGACAGTTGTGATTGTAAATGTAGGTAGCAGTACATTGAAGCCATTCTGACTATCATATAGATTCCTATACTAAATTTGTTGTTCCACACACTTCTAGTAATTAATAATGTAAACTTGATCATTGAAGCTATAAGGGACAGTGACATGGCGAGATTCCCACTTAAGAGGCTCAATTCATAGCTCAGCAAGTTGCCTTACATTTATTGGATAAACAAAATTGAGGTTCCCATCGAAAGCCATTCTTCCCATCAGAATGTTCACTGCTTCTGTTGGGTGGAATGCATCCCAGAACACATACTGATTTCTGTTAGGACATGGTGTTTGGAATGGAAGACATGTTATTTGGCCTCTATTTCTTCCAATGCCACAGCACCCTCTATTTACAACACTAAACCCTACACAGAAGGCAAGTAAACTATGAGTCTCATCATGAAAGACATGTTGAAAATGTTCATTGAAAAGAGCTAAACTAGACCAATTATAAGAGCAAAAGAATGAACACCACTCAGTTTTATTTCTGTGATTTTGTGCTGCAATGCAGTATTGTGTTTTGGTTCATTCATACCGTAAGATCTTGCATTGAGAAGGATGTCCTGGAACATGCGGGAACTGTCAGCAAATATGAATCTGGCACCAGGTAGATTAGAATTGAAATTTCCCAAGATGGTCTTCAAATTTTCATTGAAGGGTTGCACTAGCATGTTCACTTCTTCAGAGCAGCTTCCTGTCGTGCTTTGAGCCAGAATGCTTGGAATGCACCCCATTTTCCCCAGTCCAGCAATCACAAATTTCCTTGCTCCAAGATTGTAAAGCCTCTATAACACATGTCATCATGAACAATTAATTGTTTCTCAAAATTAACTGACAAAAACTAAGAAATCTTACTGTGAGCTGGTGGCTATATGTTTGAACCAAGAGATCAGCATACTGCTGTCCATTGTACTGATTTCTGGTGGGGTAATTAGGCATAAGGTAGTTGTTAAGGTAGTCATTGCTGCCCATTCCAACAAAGAATATGCATCGTGCAAGCTCTGTAGCCATATTGTCTGGTCCAATATTCCCAGTTATTTGATTTAATGTGTTCTGAAAGTTGTTTATTTGCTGATCAAATGGTATCCGCCCAACCTGCTCAAAGAGAATCCATTCTAATTCAGCCTCTACCTATTGTGTTTTAATCAATGAGTTGGAAAGTGAAAATAGAAAAAACCAACTCTAAAATTGAGGTTTTGATGTTTCTTTAAAATACTGAAAAGCAGCTGAATGTCAATTATCATAAAAAGACAATTAGTAGCTAAATGGCAATTAGTAGCTAAATGATGAATGGATGTTACACACAAAGTTTCTGCCAGTGGCATCAAGGATTCCAGCAGCAGCTGAAGCATAGTTTACTCCATGAAGCACTTGATTCCCTGAGGCTTCTGAGTATGCAGGAATCAAGGGAAGTCCAAGCAGTTCAGCTGCATTAATATGAACACATCAGACTCAAATTCAGTTGAAATTGTACATATTATTCAAAATCACTAGGGATACTGTTAAGGTAAATCATATGAATGCTTAACAAGAATATCTTAATTACAGTCTAGTGAGAAAAACTTGTAGGTTCTGTCTACACAAGATAGGTGAGAGGATATATTCCTCAAGTCTACTTAACACTAATTATTTATCATGTTACACTAACAAAGGTTTATATTACTATTATTAAGTAGGAGGTGACAATTTGTTATTGATTGGTTTAATCTACCAACTTGGGTAGGCTGAGAGTCTGTCCCACAAGTATTTTTCTGGTTCAAGGGATGTGTGTGTAGCTAAAAGTATAGGAGGAGCCTTCATATCCTCTTTAATGCATCATTACTGCAAGAAAATTCCATGACACAAGTTTATCTACCCTTTTTGCTACATACACCAACCACATACAAAGTAGAATTCCCATTGTAGGAGAAAATAGAAATTTACAGCAAGCAATTACTTCATATAATTAATAGCCTGTAGCCAAGACATAGGTCGTTAGGTGTATAGCAGTTATTCACCTCATTGATGGTAGCCTTGGTAGGCTTCCCAAGTAAGAAGTTCATGGCAAAGGTGATAAAATTGGCAGCATGTCCTCAAAAGACAATTTTGTGCCAAAAAGATAATGGAAAAGAAAATGAACAATTCAACTGCTTTACTTTATCTTTCGAAATCTGTCTCAACAATCGGTTATAAAGAGAGGAATCTGAAATTTGTGATTAACTAGTCAAATTAAGCACGTACTTTAAGCCTAACTCAACTTTATGCTTCATTTCAAAAGCTTAGCCTAACTCAACTTTATGCTTCATTCCAAAAGCTTTTGCTCTTAATTCATATGCTTGCAAGAGTAGACAATGCCAAGAGAAGAGGGTGCAATAATTTGTGAATAGTGAGTAGTCTCATACTCTTACTAGAAAATGACACTAATGCATATTCTATTTGCTTGGACTCAAACGAACTAACCACATAATCTAGTTCTGCTTTTGTCATGTGACTAGCACTTGGAAAAAGAAAAAAAAGAGTTGATAAGAAAGAGAGGGTATACCTATTTCATCAACCATGGTGTAGCCATTTGAGAAGCGACCAGTAGGGCCTCCATTGAAGTCGATGCCATAAGGGTAATAGTTGGCCTTAGCTAAGGAAGGAATGTTATTGTTGTTGCCATTGTCAATGAGAGAGTCACCAAATATGAACATGGCAGGCACCATTTCTCTCCCACTCCCATTTTGGCCTTTCACTGCACTAAGCAACATGAAAAGCACCAAGAATGGGGACACTCCAAACTTAGCCATAAAAGTGTGAGAGAGTGAAGAGAGGGTATCTGTAAGAAAGAACAGAAACAAGTTGACATGGCTTTGAAAGGAGAGGGAAGAGGATTTAATACATGATGGCAAATGGCGGTGGTTGAAACACAATCAATACATTCACCTGCTCTCTACCTTGCAGTAATTATGCATACATATTGAAGCATCCAACATTGCTGCAGGCCATTTCAAACACTCAACTGGTACCATTTATTTACTACTTTCATGAATTTTCCACACACATTCAAGCACCCTCTCTCACTATTTTTCCGTGACTGTCTCTGTGGGGACTTGAGGATAATACATATAAAAACTTTACTTAGAATTGCTCCCCATGTGAACTACATGTTTGCAGAAGATAAAGTCAAACCAGTTATTACTGCATTTGTTCATGATTTTTTTATATACATAATGTGTATTTTTTTAAAAATTATCCTTAAAATGTTTATCTATGATAAAGTTCAAGTTTTGATGCATAGGAAAGTAGAATTTTTTCTTTGAAACAATGGAAGGAAATCCAAAGTATGGTATTAATAATTGGAAGTTTGTGGTTATGGTTGGTTTGTAGGAAGATGCAATGGTTGGTGAAATGAAGTTTCATCACATTCCCAATTCTTCATCCATCAATTCTTGTCATTTATTTATCAGCTTACTCTGTTGTTTCTGCTATTATCACAACATGCTTCTTCTTCTCCTAATTCATCCACCTTTTCTCTATTCATTCCAAAACTAACTTCTTTGGACTGTCATTACTTAATGCTATAAATTCAAGAACTTCAAATCATATAAATTTTAAATAAAACTCTAAGCCATAACAATAAAAGATCTTTTTTCTATCTTAAAAATAATTATTCCCAACAAATTTAGAGAGAAAAAAAGTTCCTACAAATCTTAAAACAGATATAACACAATGAAATAAAAAAAATTGAAATTTTATTCTATGGCCGTTGTAATTTTAATGAAATTAGTTATCATTAAGGCGAATTCTCCCTGCAGCTTCATTATTTCTCTCTACACCTTCATATATTTTTTTAGTTTCTGCTTTACCCTTGTCGGTATATGCTAAGATTTTTCTTTTGTTTTTTTTTTTTTTTAAATTTGTAACCCCCTTACTATAATATGTATTTTGAATTGTACAATCTGGAATGTAAGTGCATATATGAAAATATCTTCTGTATTATACAATCCGTACATTTTAAAATTATATTTCGGATTGTACAATCTACAAGGTAAGTTTGAACCTGAAAATATATTCTGAATTGTACAATCGTATATTTTAACATTACATTCTAAATTGTATTATCTGGAAGTTGTATAATCTGGAAGGTATTTTTGGATTCAGAAATATCTTTCGGATTATACAATCTGAAATACATATTATAGTTGAGGTGTTATGAATTATTTTCATATCAAAAATACCTTTGAGATTGTAGAATGCATTAGGTATTTATTAAAGACAAAATAGTCTTCTCACCTAACTTATAGGGATGCCTGGAGAAACTATAGGGATGCTTGGAGAAACTATGGAGGTGCAGGAAGAAACAACCCATCCTTAATTTTAATGCCAGTAAAAACTTACTATTTAACTAGAAAATCATTCTACTTTTCCAAAAATATCAATATACACATAAATCATAGTGATTCTCATATTCGCATATTTCATAGAAATTAGAGTTTTTATTCATACATATATTCCTCAAATTTTTCTAAAAATTCAACAAATATTTCAAATTCATACACCACAATTACAAGAAACGTGCGAAATTAACAAAGAGGATTTGACACAATTAATATTACGATAAAATTTATTCTAAGATAATAATTAATGCAAATATAATTTTTATGAGATAAACAGATTTTATTAAAAACATAAACTCATATTTCAAGAAGTAAATTAATTTTATGAGGAAATTAAATTATTTTAAGCAACACTTCAAAACAAAAAGTAGACTCCATAAAAGTTTTGTACTGAAATTAGTTACTCTAATTGATTATTTTGGTTTAAACTAACTAAATTTGTCATTAAATTTCTGTTTTTTTTTCTCAGATTGGCCAAAAGACATATATAACAAACAGCGATTGAGTCTTATTAGAAAAAAAGTGAAAATTGCGCTGAACTTGCTCAAGTAATGCTAAATGTCACAACCTTTTAATTTTAAAATATACATTGAAAATTCTCATTTATATTTTTTAATAAAATGATATTGAATTATATTTTTTAATGCATTCTCATTCTCATTTATAATAATTGAATACTTAACAAAAAATTAATTTGGAGTTTCTGTTGTAATTTCTCTTAAATTCTTCTAATTCATTAAATAATTTGACAAGTGAATTCATAAGCCTATTTCTACTATTTGGAAAGGCAAAGAAAGACACACGTGAATGCAATTACTGTGTGGTCATCTTCTCCCAACAAATGCCATTCAAATTTTGTGTTGTTAACCATTTTCATAGGTATGTTCAGTATAAAATGCTTCAAGATTTCTTAAAAGTTACGTAATAAAATAATATCTTTGATAAAAATGGCATATCAATGGTATTGGTGTATTTGCAACATTTTTACACAAAACAAATTCTCTTCTAGTTAAAGGATAAGAGTGCATGTAAAAATCTTGTACACTGATCGGACACCATACTAAATAATCATCCTATATATGAAGGACTATCAAGAAAAAAGTGAAATAACCACCATCGTAAGAGGGAATACCCGATAGAAAAAGAAAGAAAAACAAAAAATAAGAATAAATTTTCAAATTTTGTAAAAACCCTTTATTCATTTTCATTAAAATGTCACTCATATTTATTAAAAAATAATAATCATGTCAAAGCTCATTATTGATAGTGCTAGAAAGAGGGTTGTTAAGGTAGCAAGATTCTTCTAGAAAAATAATGGTGACACTTAGTCATTGGTAACTAAGCAATAAACTAGTAGATTAATCTAGAGTGAGAAGATGTTATTAAGCAATTTGATTACAAGATACAAATGCAACATAGACTCTTGAATGAGGCTATTATTATGACAAAATTTCACTACTCACTCTTGCTTTTCATGGTTACTATGCCCTCAAAAATAGGATAACTGAGAAGCAATACATAAGTGACTAGGAAAAGTTGACCAAACATGTCTTCAAAATCCTTCTCATTGAACACTCTCCATATCCCACCAAAGAACCCAACAATGTTGATTATGAGTAACAGAACCATTGGAGCCATGAACACAGCTGCACCTTGGAAATCGAACTTACCTTCCTCGTACTTCTTCACCTTCTCGTTGTCCACGGCTTTGTTTGACAAGGAGAACTTCACCTTGTTCAGCCCCAACCACTTCTTCACTGCATCTATGATTGCAAATATGCTAGTCACTGACTTCAGAATCCAAATTCTTTGTTCATCCCACCACATTGCCACAGACCCTTCCCCAGAAACAACCTCAACCAAATGCTGAACCTGAGTGGATACATACACAAATGCAAACACTGCAAACCAAGGCTCTGTCACCTGTCATAACATCAACCAATCAAACCATCTCATTTTCCATTCTCTCAAAACGTTATCTTTTTTCTTTTTTTATAAAAACTTTGATGTTAGACATCACTATTCAACTTGACATCTCAGTTAGATACTGATACCTCAAGTAACAATCAGATGAAGAACTGAAAACGTTATCTTCATTATGTTACATATTATTGGTATAGGAAATATACCTTTGGGAAGACAGAGATTCCTTTGAGGAGGCATATTTGAGGTACAATGCCGTATATGATGAAGACAATAGCATATAAGGATGACATTGTGATGAAGCAATAAGTGAAGGAATGGATTATGGACATGCTTGCAAATCCATGAGTGAAAGGGCTGTATTTGGAGAAACCAAGCAAGAGAAGTTCAGACAGCCACTTGACCAGTTGAAGCATGCCTTCCTTGATGTCAGTGGGGGCACATCCTAAGAAACATGGTGTTTTGGGGTAAAGATAAACTGATCTCCATCCTCTGGTGTGAAGAATATACCCTGTTGCACTACTCTCTAGTAAGATTGCATATGAGAATCCCACCTGCATGTACCAACCAAATCATCAATAATCATAAGTAATTCTCCCTCTTTAATATACATATAAAATGGACACTTGTGGATAAAAGATAATGACGAGAATTTTATGCATATCATCAACACTTGCCTCTGTACCCCATTTTGTGTTGTTTTCGTAGGAACAGGAGCACACTGCAAGAGCTTCTCTTAACATTTCTTCCCTTGAAATGCTCTTTTTGCTAGTTTTCTGTCCACGCATCACCTTCATTGTTTCAATGAGCCCAGTAGAGTTGCCAAAGTACTTTTCTGCATCTGCCAAATAGTCATCTGCAATCATAGATTAAAAAACAACACACAAACTGCAAAATTAGATCAAATTTCTTTAGTGGAATGTGACATAAAAAGTTAAACCTTGTAGAGGCCATAATTACGTACTCTTTTGGTTAGGACTTCCAAATAATAACGAACTTTTACTCAAGTAATTGCCACTGCCAGAAAGACCAGGACCTCTTTGTCCATCCATGCCTTGCCACATTGTCTAAAAGAAAGTACAAAATTTCACTACACAAGTGATGAAACAAAAGGGAACAAAGGAAATCAAAAGGGCCTAATGGTTTTTTTGTTTGTTTGTATGTGTGATTATTACCTTAAAAGCAGTTCTGGTTTGACTGTCATAGATGTCCTTTTTGCTAAGGTTGTGAAACATTTGAGGGAATTGAACAAATGAAGTGTCTTTGGAGGTTTGAGGATCAAGGAAGAAGCACATGGCTTGTTTGGCAGAGGTTGGATCATTGCAATACATATCACAATCCACTACCAGAAAATAAGGTGCATTACTGATAAAACCAGAGACTCTGAGCTGCAAAACCACAGTTGAAATTAATGAAGCAAGAAACTGATAAAAGAGAAGAGATGATGAAATTGAATTAGTAGAGTACACACCAGTGTGTTGAGAGCTCCTCCTTTGAATTTGTGAGGAAGAGATGGTCTTCTTTCCCGAGACACATAAACAAGAAGTGGCAATCCTGGTTCCTCATTTATGATCTGATGAACACAACACATACTCATTAGTTTTTTCTGTTTCTCTTCCACTAACAACCAAAACTTTGATCATGTTCTATCATTCATTGCAAAGGCTGCATATTCAACCACTCAAAACCATAACTTGCATATCCTCTGGTTCACTCAATCGATCATTCAAGAAATCTTTCACAAACCAATGGTTGCATCAACTGAGATTATTCTGTAAACAATTTTTACTGGAATTAAGCCATCCAACAAATTTTTTTTTTAAATAAATATAAAAATAATAATTAATCATTATATTAACTAAATTAAATATTATTTTAGATACTAAAAAAATTATTAATAATATTTATTTTTAATAAAAAATTATAAAATGATTTATAACACTACAAGAAAATCATAAAATAAAAATCAATTTTAGAGACAAAAAGTAATTAGTTGTTAGAGTGACTAAATTAAAGACCATTTAGAAACTAAAAAAAAAATAGTTATGTTTTTAAATTAATTTCTATTATTGATAAATAGTTTTTAAATTGGTATCTAATTAGTTACCAATGTTTTAACTATCCATTATTTATTATTTAGATTCTAAATTTGATAAAAAAAAATCTTAATAACTAATTAGATACCAATTTAAAAACTATTTATAAGTAATGGAAACTAATTTAAAAACTAATTTAGCAACCTCTAATGGTAGCTTAACTTATTAAAGTAGTTAATATTTTTTAATTAAAAAAATAATAAACTAAATGAGTATACCTCCTCATACAATAATATTAAATTAGATCTGATAGATGTTAGAGAGCTCTCAAAGCAAGTGTCAACCTTTATTTTTAAGAAGTTTTAAGTCTTAATTTATGACTAGATTTCCATTAATTTATGACTTTTTATGTTATTATACCATAAAAATTTTAATTTTCACATTTTGACCAATCTCTTCAATTTCCAATAGAGTAATGAAATTTCAAAAAAAAAATCTAAAAAATGTATTATTCTATCATAAACTTTTAGGGAAGACATTTTGATTTTAATTTTTAAAATTTTAATTTTTTATCGATTTGTAACTTGAAGAACCAGTAAAGTAAAGGACACAAAAATTAAGAGTAAAATGGATGAAAAATTTATATAAACCGTAAAACATAATATCTATATATGGTGGTTAAATGTAAAATATGTAGTAATTAAGTGTGGTTTAAATTATGTAAGTATATGTTGAAAAGTCAAAGCCAAATCACATATCACAAAAGTAGTGAAGTGATCTATGCAAATTTTCCCTCACACCATACCAATAAGCACCCAATTTGTCATTAAAAATAATAAAAATAATCTTAAATAAAAATAATTTTCAGAATTTTTTATTGGAACATATTTTGGATTTAAATTTTGGGAACACATATTTTAATTGTAGAACAGAGTTTGGAGGAGAAGGATTATACCTCAATAAGTGGGGCCCTGTCGCTCACAATACGAACATTGTTTGGGTCTGAACCAAATTTCTCGATATTCTTCTGCATTTTCTCGTATTTACCCTGAAAAACAACAGTACCAAACAAACACACCCTTCAGCTCAATACTATTTCAGCAGCACTAAACCAAGAAACAAACAACACTCTAAGTTCATGTCCAACTCATGAAATTCACAGTGACGTATACGTGATGTTGATCTCCGAGGAAAGCGAAGAAGAAGAAGAAGAAGAAGAAGAAGAAGATGGGTACCTCGATGAGGTCACGATGAGCCTTGAATCCTGCATCTTGGTGAAGAAGGTGTTCATCATCTTCTCCCGTGGAAGAGAAGAACACGCTGGGACACCTCAACTTCACCCCATACTTTCGGCAGAAGGGAACCCACTCCCGAGCGAATGCACCGGCCTCTCTCATGGCGTACAGCGTCACCGGACAACCACCGTCGTCGGAGAGATACACGGCCAGCTTATCAGAGGGGTAGTCCATGGCAATGGCGGAGACAACCGTGTCGATGACCTGCAGCGTGGGCTCCTTCTCGGGGTCGAGAGTGCAGACGAAGATGTCGAGGCCCGGCAGTTTGTCCTCCCGCGGGAGCTTGTCGGTGAAGGGAGTCCGGGAGACGGGGCGCCAGCGGAAGGCCTGGTTGAAGAACCAGAGCATGGAGAGAAGAACCTCGGCGGCAGTGATGAGTATCCACGGCGGTGACGGTGGGTGGAGGAAGAGGTGCGATATGCGGTAGTAACAGAGGGAGAGAACTCCGATGAAGTGTATGAGTATGTGAATTCTGGTGAGTGGCAACCATTCTTGAAGCGTTTCCTTGTGGTAAGTGTATGTGTAGCTTCTTCCCATCTTTCTTCTTCACTCTTCTTCACTCTCCATGCTTCCATTCCTTTATATACTCCATCTTATTTTCATCTTCAATTTTATTCAAATTAGAAAACATGTTTTTCGGAAAAAGGGTGATGATATTTTCAGAACCCCAAAATTGTTGTTTAAGTCATAAGTTTAAAAATAAATATATATAATAAAAAATATTTAAAATAATAGTATAAGTTTAAAAATAAATATATAATAAAAAATATTTAAAATAATAGTATTGAGGATTGATGTTTTATAATATATAACTAAGTCTCTAATCTTCATGAATTCCAATACTATATTGTTAAGTGTTTTTGTTCGTATATAGGTTGAACTCAGAGTGCATAAACTTCCTACTTGCAAATCACATCGTCATATGATATATTAAGTATTAAAGCACATGGGTATTTAAAATTTATTGTTTAATATAACATTAAATCATTAATATTATTTTCTTGAAATTAAAATAGTTAATTAGTGCAGTAATTAAGGCAAGATGATTAAAATAGGAGGTTGTGATTTAGTTGGTTGAGTCCCGAATAGTAATGTGCGTGGAACAAAAAAAAAACATTATTTTGGAAGGCATCGCGAGGACCTCGTTTCACCATTATTTAAATCTGACTCACAAATGTGGATGTCGCGTGGCCCTTTTTTTATATCACTAATTCTTAACCATCAAATCCAAACTCTAGGGTTAGGTAACAACATTATCCCACATTATTCTTGCACACTTAATGCCAATCTCACATGTTCAATCTTCAGTGATGAATATTAACAATTAAGACTGAATTGCTTCAAAATTATAATGGTTAAAGAAAAAAAAATCCTCTTAATAAAATATGAATTTATGTAAAAAATGAAGAAATTTTTGAAATCAAAAGAACTATTGAACTTTGTTCAATTCGTCAGCTCTTCTGTCCGTCCTTTCTCTTGAATGAACTCTTCTTACACCTCATCTTTTCCACTCTTTTTCTCTGTGAACTCTAACTTCGGATGGTACTTACGTTCAAGTCAAACTTTGACACTCCGACATTCAAGTCAAACTTCAACACTCGATACTCAGCATGTTTTAGGATTGTGCTTATTTGTATAATTGTTGTGTAATTGTTGTGGACTCTTCGTTATTGAACCTTATTAAGAATTTAATCTGTAATTAAAAATATATTATTTAATGTTTAATCTTTGATTAGTCATTAATCATCTGTTTATGTGTTATGTTCTCGGTCTGTCTTGATCGAAACTGTGAGAAGAAACTGACCGGTACAGATAAACTTAAATAACAGCATAAAAACACTTTAATGAAAAAGAAAATTTGAAAGATTGTAAATTGGTGGAGTTTTGACTAAGAGAATAAAAACACGATAACGCATAGTGAAAGAAAGAGAGTGAGTTGTAGAATTAGAGTGATGAAGTTATGGATAATGTGAAATATATGCTTAAAATCACCTAAGAGGTTTCCTCTTTCTTATGGAAGTACTCTCCTTTGAGTTCTGTGTGTGAAGGTTACAAATGTTTAACTTGTTAGAGTGAAGATAAGAGCTTTCATAATTTTTCCATTTTATTTCTTTTCATCATTCACAACTACTCTTTTTATTCTACAATTAACTCTTAGCCCTTAGTAAATATTCATATTTAATTCATTTATCTTCTTTTTATTCATTTTACTTATGTCCACAGTTTTCGCAACTATCAATGAGAGTATGTTTAATTATTCAAACAATATATAAATTAATAAATATTTTTATATATATTTAAATTAACTTAGTTACCTTGAAAGTAATACACCTTCATACTATATATATAAATTTACCTTTAAAGAGAACTAATAATTCTTGTCAAAAGAATAGCTTAAGCCTGAATTTTTTCTTATCAATTAATTAATCTCAAAATTTAAGCTTTTTTTTGTTTTAATTATTGTTTCTCTTTGAATTATTTCTTTATAAATCAATCCTCAAAGTTAATTATTCTTGCGTTTGTTTTAACTTTGCATTATTGTGGTGATTATAAATTAAAAAAAAATAAAAAATTGGTCCTTAAGAATTCAATCTTTATTACTTGACGATGTTATGCATTTGTGATTTTCTCACAAGAAGTTTATGGCTTCATTTTTGCGGATAGAACTAGTCCTCGTGAGAGAGAAAAATACTTACCATTATGCTATGCAATTGAGCAAAAGTTAGTGCTCATAACACATGGAGCAAATTTGAAAATAAATAAATAAATTTATGGCTAAAATATATCACAACAAAAGTGAGGGAAAATTAAAATTGTTACCAGAAAAAAAAAATGAGTGAAGTCAAGTTTACTCATTTAAATTCTACGAACTAAAATTGGTAATTCATTTCGTTATAGAATTTACGGATTAGACGGACGAAATCAATATAACTTGACGGATTTAAAAAATTGACTTGTTCTATTTAAATGATGAAAGGTTGATGGACTGATCACCATATCTAATACTCTCACCCCTAATTTTTTTGAGAGTGAACAATTAAAAAAAAACTTTATAATTTTTTTTTATCTAAAATGAATAACAAAATAATTAACATGGATTTTTTTTTTCAGCATAATTAACATGGAGTGACATTGGTGTTCCTTTTAAATAGAAAACAATTTTCAGCAAAATTTTGATCCTTCAAGTTGCAAACTTGGGCTACAAAAATAAGCATAATAGTATTTTTCATATCCTCCCTTTTGAAAATTTGCTTCCAATCCTTCAAAATTTTACGAAGAGATTTTGTGTATTTAATTTGGAGAAACATTGTACAATTTGGGTTGATTTCAAGGAGATATTAGTAGATAATCATGAATAATTTTATATAATGAACTCTTTGTGATTTTTGCAAAGTAGAATTGAACTTAGTTCTTGGATGAATTAGTATAAAAGAATGACATTTATCTTGAAAAAACAATCAACAAAAAATATTTACTCTCTTTCATTTGATCTCTAAGTTAACGTGTTATAATAGATTATTGTTAAGCTCTAATAATTTGACACCTTATATAATACCAATGAATAAATTAAGAAGCTAATTTCTTTTTTCATTAATTTTTCTTACCAAGTTCTTAATTTTTTTAGAACTCAAAACTCCTTACCAAAATTGATGGATTTTGTTTTGATCAATCATTAATCCAACTATGTAATCACATTGAGTGTCAATTCAACTAGTTTTTTTTTTAGACATTAGGGTTCAAAATTAAATTTATTATTACAATCTAATATGAAAATAATGTATTATCTTTATTGTTGAGACTTTTCTTAAAGTAGCAGATGAAGGTCCACACAGAGAGTAATCAAGGAACTTGTCAAATTAATAATTGAATGAAACAATAAATATAAAGAAGAATTTTTCATTTAAAATTGGATCTTGGAGTATATATTAAAAGAGTATAATATTTTTATATATTAAAAAATAAAACTATATATTTACAAAAACCACTTTTGAAAAGCATAATAAGTAAGCAATCCTCTCTTGTAGCAGAAACACTTTAAAGAGTGGGCAGGCCCAGGCCCAGGCCCATTGGAGTATTTGGTCGGTTGTAATATAATTATGAGTGTGGCACTAAATAACTGCATTGAGCTTCCACCAACCACACAGCAACACTTGTGCACTCAATTTCCCACTACATTCATCAAATCTCTACCTTTAGGAACTCCTTTTCCACTATGTAACTATTTCCTATCATTCAACCTTCTAGATTCAACTATCATTTATAATGTAGGGCTAATGGACTCATGCTTTGGGTAATCATTTCATTTTAGAATCAAAATGTTTATATATATATATATATATATATATATATATATATATATATATATATATATATATATATATATATACTCTCTCTTATAAAGAGAGAGAGAGAATGTATTTTTCTATCTATAAAAAGAAAAAAAAAACATATCATATGAGAGTGT
>Ga0123342_1000602_pt1 | contig 57577 bp, 48 predicted proteins | sample Turbeawhitnodule_FD_89960 | JGI IMG/M metagenome (GOLD analysis project Ga0123342, IMG submission 89960) | Root nodule microbial communities of legume samples collected from Mexico - Turtle bean Mexico white nodule | ecosystem: Host-associated > Plants > Roots > Nodule | place: Mexico: Nepantla... | reverse complement strand
TAAATATATATATATATATATATATATATATATATATATATATATATATATATATATTACTTAAAAGTATCCACTAAGATATTCATTTAATATCCATTAGAGATTTTACTCATAAATATTCGTGATACAAATTGTTTTGTCATCTTTAGAAATGTTGATGTTTTTGTAACCAATAAAAAGAACAACAAGATAACATTAATATCATGAGACAAAATAGATATTATAGTGAATATAGTGATTATTACATAATTTATTTTCACTTTTTAACTTTTTCTTCAAATAGTTCAAAATATAAATAAGTTTAAATTCAATACTTAAATTAGAGTTCATAAAAATATATTTTGAATTTAAGTTGTATAAATTTTAAATAATATTAATAATGTAAGTAGATTGAAGTAGAAAAGTAAATATTTTTAAGATATTGTGAGGTCCATGAATAATGTGGGTCATCACACTGTATATCAATTTAAATAAAATATTTTATGTAAACAACTTTCTTATATATAGTTTAAATTTTAGAATAATTATATTAGATTATTAGGTTTACAAATTATTTCCGTATGCCTATGTTTGAATGTTTCAACGTTATGCTTAATTATTTTAGTGTTATATATGAAAGTTTTTTATGTTATGTTTGGATATTTTTAATATTATGTTTAAGTAACTTAACAATGAGATCTTAATTTTCATGAAAAACAAATGAATTTTTTATTAAAACGAAATATCATATCCAAACACGCAAATATGTAAAAAAGTACTAATACATAAATTAATATTTAAAAAATAATATGTGAATGAACATAAAAATTACACGTTAAAAATTAGTTTTTGGTTATAATTAAATAAATATGGATTACATACACTAAAGTAAATATAGCAAATTCAATATTAAAAAATCATTTTTTGTAGGTTGTTGATATAAACAACATAAAAATCAAATTACATCCTCTTATTTAAGAAATAAAATTTATAATGACTTTTAAATTGATATTTTTTATTAATTTATCATTTATAGACTTTGTACACAAAATACAAGTAACAATATGATGAGGATTACGATTATGACAATTATTTCTTCATGGAGGGAATCGATAGTCTACTATTAAAGGATCAAAACTTTAAATTATGTATAAAGTTAAGCTAGTTTAGATTGGTTGATCCATTATAATTTATGCTTATGCTTATGTAATTTAGAATTTATTTTTAAATATAAAATTGTTACTTTGAAAAAGCATTTTAGAAATATATTTCAGATTATATATTTCTTTTACATTCTTGAATAATTTGAATTTTTCTCATCCTAGTAGAGGTGCATGAAAAAGTTATGTAATGAAACAAGTGTATATATATTTTTTTATAAAGGTATTGACAAACTAATAACAACTATTCCTAATTTTTTTTTCTATTTTGATAAACTTTTCTAAAGTTATTAAGACTTTAAAAAGTGAACTTTAAGTTTAATTTAATTTCATAAAATCGATAAAATCGACTCATGAAGTGAAATTTGTATTCACTTATGTTAAAAAGGGAACTTTAAGTTTAATTTAATTTCATAAAATCGACTCATGAAGTGAGGTTTGTATTCACTTATATATAATTAAATGTCTTAACGTGGATCTCCAACAAAAACTTAAAAAAAAATTATCCAATAATACTAAAAAAAACCAAAATCTAGATAATATTTAAAGGATGTGAATTACATAAAGCATTTAATATAAAAAGTAATAATTTAGTAAAGAAAAAAAAAACAGATTTGATTAACTTTGAATTTCTTCCTCCATCTTCTGGGCCATAAGCTGAAGGCCCACATGGTACTTGAGAACCAGTTCCTGAAGCTCCAAGCCTTCAACAGGATCAACGGCGAAGGACCATTCCAACATGCATCCATTTGAGTCATCATCATCGCTCAGGACCTTCATCGTAGACTCGTACGAACCGAACCCAATGTTGCTGTCCACTATCTCATACTTGAGCCTCAAGTCAACATCATCAACGGCTACCAGCCTCTCCTTGGACCAGCTCACAGTGGCTGGGCCGTTGGATGGGATGGAGGACCCGGCGCAGTATCTTATGCAGCCAGGATCACCGTTGGATCCGTGAATCCCGTAGCACGTGGCGAGTGTGGGGAAGCGCTTGTGGAGATTGAAGAAGTCCTTCACCAGAGGCCATGCTTGTGCTTTGGTGACGTTTCGCAACCTCGCTGAAACCTTGCCTTCCCATCTTTGATGGTGATCGGAATCTTGCTCCATTTCGGTGGAAAACGCCAAAGCCAAAGCAGAAAAAGAAGAGCTACGAGATTATGGGAATCGTGCTCTCTGCGATCTCCTCGTTGTCATTGACGGTGTGATCGTGGTTTCGATTGATTTTGTTTTGGTGGAGTTAGGGTTAGCTTTTGTCACCTATGGTTGGTTTTATGAACGAGAATAGGTATAATACCATAGCCCCCTATGGCTGCAGATGTACATTCTGATTCTAAGGCTCATGGTGGTGGGTGTGGAGGTTTTTTCACCAAAATGTTCAATTTGGGTAATTCTTTTTATTTACTGGATTGATTAAGTTTTCATGGTACAACTACGAAATTGTGAAAAAAATATACAAATTTAACACTTTTTTTTTATTTTTACTTATATTTTACAATTCTTCTAATAATAAAATATCATATTTAGTTAAAAAAAATTTGAAAAAAAATAATATTATTGATTGGCAAATAGAAGTATGGAAAAATTAAAATGCCCAAAAACCAACTTTAATGTTGGTCAATTTGAATAACAGTATAACCATATAACACAGATGTTGTAATTAGAATAACAAACCAAGTCGATTCCTCACACAAGGTTATCCAAAGTAATAAGTCATTGCTATGACTTACCTCTGCATTAAGATGGAACAATTCACCATTGTCTCACTTTCGCGCTCTGCGATCATTGAATCTTATGGATGGCTGAATAAGGTTAAAAAACATGAAATCACCTCCCAATCTCATTCATGCCCTATGGACAATCAATGGTGGTTTCACTATTGAGCATTATGTACACTACTAGACCCAATGAAATTGAATATAAAAGAGAAACATGCATCTATAAACAACAATAACTTCAAAAATATCACAATGTCATCCAATCCCAACAAAATAGATTTAACAACTCATAATAAAGTCTTACAGTATAGACCAAGATGAAAAGCTAAATTACCAAAAAAACATGGATCCTTGAATGTTGTGGCCAGCTTGGCTTCTAGATTCCATTCTCTAGAGATTTATCTTCAGTTCTTCTGAGGCTTTAGTTTTCTTGACCTGATTAGATTCTGAAGTTAGACTTTCTAAGTCTAAATCAACACAAATCTCCTTATCTAAGTCTCTATAAAGATCTCACTTGATCCTTCTAACCTTACTTCTCTTTGATGTTTGGTACTTTTTGGTACCTTTTAGTGTCTCTCGATGCTTCTTGGTGCCTCTCGATGCTTTGGACGTTACCCAATGTCTCTATTTATAAATGTTAGAGTTGGGATTGAAAGTGGTCCAAGGAGATTGGTGATTTGCTCAATCCAGGCCAATCCACTCAGTGAATTCGCTTTCTTCATCCTTAAGCACTCTTTTCGGGCTTCAATCTTCATTTCTTGGACTTCTTATGATTTCAAAGTCAGGGATTGGCTCCAGTTCATGTTAATCCTTTCCAAATCTTAATGATGAGGTAGATTTGGCTTGACTTTGACTCCAAATGAAATCCTTTTGATCCTAACTTGATTAAATTTGGCTTGAGCCCTTCCTGAGTGAATTTTGGTTTTCTTCATGGTGAAGTATTTTTTTTTCACTCAACCCTCTACCATTCACTTAATGCTTTTTTCTCTGAAATCTTTTGATATTCTAGCCTCAATTTGCTCAGCGAATGGGGATATGCTTAGCGTTTTAGAGATTGTCATTTTGCTGAGTCATTCCCCAGGCGCTGGGCAAATTAGCTTTCATGTCCATCATTTGTTTTGCTTGTTTTTCTGCACTTTTCTACACAATTATCTGTGATTTCCTTCTTCTCTTCATGCTTTTTATGTGCAACTATGGTTGGAGTGATTGACATGCTTTCTTGTTGATAATTGTACAAATTCTTCCTGTTTTACATGTTTTTTTAACTATGAATTTTGTTACAATTAGGCACTTATCAACAAGGAATTTGAGCATCGAACGTGATATTATATCTTTTCACTATATGGTACAATTTTATCATTATATATTGTCCTCAACCTATATTACATAATTATTACTTACATGGTATTTTATATCATATCTATTACATCACTCTTAATAATTTTACAATACATTTTTACATCATATGTTTTTCTTTAGTAATATTTTTTATTATGGGGGAGGAAACAAGTTGATCAAAGGGTTGATGTGTACAACATGTGGCATGAAGAAAGTGACCACAATAGGTTCATTCAAAACTTGTGGAGTAACCAAATATGAAGTAAAGGTTAATATTGTATAACCCATTCCTCGAAATGTGACAAAATTGTTAACTAGATTAATACTCCAATCCATTCCAAGAAAGTAAGCAGAGGTAATTGCACTGAAATGATTTAAACTGTTTGGAGCATCCATCCATAATTCTACAATATCTGTAATGATTTAGATGTTGTTTATATACAAACAAAATGAAATGAGAAAGTGAGACATATATGATGAAAATATAATATCAAAATCAATAAATAAATAAAATTCAGATTCTTAAAAAGATTTAGAGAAAATACTTAAGAATAATGTTAAGAGAACTCTTGGAATAACATTTGTAATAAATAGTTAGGATAAATGAGCATTCTCAACACCACCTTCTAATAATACAATATAATAACTTTTACTCATTTAATCACCAAAGACCTAATCTTCCATCCCAAGTATTCCAAGTAGATACATCATGATCATGTGACCCATGTATATAGTATGAAAATATAATCAAAATATAACAATACCCATGAATAAACTAGTATTGTAGTTAATAAAAAAATACTTTAAGAGAATAAGGTTAGAGACACCTCACCAAAAAAATTAAACAGATAAATAAGAACATATATATCCTTTCCCTTACAAAATATTTGGATAGTAAAGACTTTTAACCATTTGAATAAGTTTTTCTCCCTATATTTTTCTCTCTTTCTTTGTGTGCTTTGTTTAAGATCATAGCTCATGCTCTCTTTTTATAGTGAATTTTGTAATCATTATCTCTAGTTTCATTTAAACCTTTTAGTTGGAATCTAAGTATATTCTAATTTGTAAGAGATAAGATGACTTGGTAGAAGATAAGAAGGTAACTACTACGTAGACTTGAGTCTTCTTCAGTCAATTTTTTTGTCCTATTTGCAACATTTATTGTAAGCATATTTTTTACTCTTTCCATGCTTATTTCTTCTTTAATGAGATAAACCCTTCCTATTATAACTATTGTATATGTATGCGTGTATATACTTTATTATTTCGTTGAGATTCTAGAAGGTCTATAACCTACTAAATGGTAGTACTAGACTATCAAGGCATCTAAAAGGTGATAAGTGCAAAATTGTAGTAAAATTCATAGATAATTAGACATGTAAATTGTGTAGAAAATGTATAAAAATTAGTGAAAACATGCTAATAATCCTCCAACTCTAGCTGCACATGAAGACAAAAAGGAAAAGAAGAAATTTTAGAATTATTACAGACAAATGCAAAAAAAAATAAAAATCAAACAAGGATGGAGAAAAAGAGCCAATTCGCCCAACGCATGAAGAATGACTCAACGAATTGAGTGTACTTTATTATGAGTTACTAAATCTACCCTGTTGAGATGAAATGACAATGTGATATTTTTGGAGTTATTGTTGTTTATAGATGTATGTTTCTATTTGAAATTCAAATTTCTTGGGTCTGGTAGTATGCTTAATGTTCAATGGTGAGGAATGACCATTGATTGTCCATAGGCGAGTTCATGTATCTGAACCCTATTCAGTCAGCCATAAGATTCAATGGTCGCAAAGCATGAAGTTGAGACTATGGTGAACTATTCCATCTTAATGCACAAGTAAGACATAATAATGACTACACTTTTAGATAACATTGCGAGAGAAATGAATTTGGTTTGACCACAAGAAACAAATAGTTTGAATAAACATTGCATTTATAAGTAATAATAACAAAAAAAATTCACAAAGCTATTTCAATCTCAATATATGTGCTATATATCATTACTTCCTTGCTTCTGTTATAGATATATTATAATTTTCTATATTTTAGAAAATATTATACGTATGAATATATATATATATATATATTTATCTATTTATCTTGTGATATTAGGTTGCTAGATGTAACAAGTTTAACCTCTCCAAACCAAATTGGAAAAAAAATAACATTTAGCATATATTGTATTGCTCAAATGTTAATATTTTTTAAATTTAAATTTAATTTAAAAACCAATTGAAAGAAAATATAATTTTTACCATCTCTAAGTTCTTTTTTCCTATCTCTCTATTTTTACGCTTGTTTTTTTTCTTGATAATTTATCACTTTCAATTTATTATTTATATTTCCAAATTAAATTTTTAATTTTTAAAATACGTCATTAAATAGAAATAATATTCTATTATGATATATATAAATCTAAATACTTTATGTGTTAAAATATTTATTCATCATAAATCTTAATTAGAATATAAATTATGTACTTATAAAAAATGTATAATATAAATTTATTTCTATAAAAATAAAATTTATATTAAATATTAGTTACCTTAAAAATTATTCCATTGTGAACTTTGTGTAATGAAATAATAATACTTTTTCCAGGTCAAATTGTCCAAGTTCAAAATGCAACAATAACAGTCCCTGGCGCAAACCAATCAAAACGTGGAAAGACGTTGCGCATAGCCTTCCAATAACGAACAATCCTTCACACAGATACGAACCCTCGCGCGCTTCTTCTTCCTCTCTTACCCCTCTTTCATTCTACTTCTCTTTGTAGCAACCGAATCTTCCTTCACACAGGTATTTATCCTAGCGGTTCCCAATTTCAGGTTTCTCTTACAATTTTTGTTTACATCTTCTTACCATCGTTCATTTCATTGCCTTGTGCTTCTGATTTCCCCCAACATTTTTCTTTTCGCCGAAGCATCATTTTCGGATTTTTAGTGCCTGCTAATTTACATGCATGCAATTTTGTGCCTTAACTGCGCAATTATTCACCATATTAGTTGTTTATGTTCCTTTTAAAAATTTAGTTTTTGTAATATCGAATCATTCGTTAAGGTAAGGTGTATTGGTTATATAGGAAAACCATCTTAACATAAAGTTGACCTTATTTCATCTTCATATAACGTGAGTTTATTTATTTGTTTCCATGATTCTGGGTTTTTTAGATTATGCAGACACTTTTTTCTTAAGTCATATTAGGATTACTGCCATGTCACGAACACCTTATTGTATGCTTGGTCACCACGTAATAGTGGGAGGATCTACACAAGGCCCACAAGAGCAATTACTAAGCCCTAATGGTTAAGGGACTATATTTAACTGGATTAGGAGCTGTCCTCTCTGTCACGTAGGAATATTTGCTGTTTAGATAATGACTAGGCGTCTAAAATGTTCTTTTAGTGTATATGCAAGGTCCGTATAAGACAATTTTGTAATAATAAAAGGACAGAAGAAAGTTATCTTTTGTTCTAGTTGGTTTTCATTTTTTTTCCCTTGTGAACCTAGAGTACTATATCGCTTCCCAAGAAACAAGTGACTGTGATGTCACTTAAATACACGGTTTATTCTAATTGTTTATGATGCACATTTTGTGTGCGTGTAGTGCGATTGTGCTGCAATTGCTTCTCACAAAAGCTGGCTATTATCGTTGTCTTTTTTATGTTACAATCTCACTTGTGATTGTGTCCTGTTGTTGTTCTTATTTGCAGTTGCAGTTGACCGTGGAGGGTGCTGACTGACAGTGAGTCTTTCGCTTTATCATCCAGCGTTTCATTTTAGCAAATGATTTATTTGCTTAAGAATTTGCAATATGCAACATATATGATATGATAAAAACTGAAGGGAGACGCTTGGATTTGCTACTTAACGGCCATAGTGTGTTATTATAGGTTATTGTTGGACATAACTAGGATTATTTGTTGGTGTGAAAAATATATAGAAGCTGGCCAATAGAGAGGATTCCTGATGTAATGCCACACTCTTTTAAGGTCAGGCCGGTGGCTATGTTGGAAGCTGTACAGGAGATTGCCATCTACATTCATAGGTTTCATAATCTTGACCTTTTCCAGCAGGGGTATACATCAATTTCTGTTTTCTTCTTTCAAGTGTTGTTATGAAGTCTCCTTTGTTACACTAATTTACATGCATATTTTGTGTTACATAGATGGTATCAGATTAAAATTACTATGAGATGGGAGGATGATGAAGATATATGTTTTGGAATCCCAGCTAGAGTTGTTCAATATGAAGGTAGCTTTTTTCAAAATTATGCTCTATATATATTTGACTCATGTGTTTGAGGAAACTGGCTATGTATCTATAGTACTAAGCCACATATTCGGTTAAATTTTGCCCATAATTTAATGTGTTGATAAGTGGTGTAAATGCTATCAATACAATCATTTAATTGTGCTGCCATTTCATTGGAGAAAGGATCCTCACCCCAAAAATTACCATGTCATTTGCAACATGGGTATCTTGCATATTTAACAAGCTTAATGTGTATGACATGTATAGATCAGCTTGAGGGGGAGTCTTGATACATGCAAATTTCCTTTATTATATGTTGTTACTTGAATAGTAATAGTAATTGTTTGCAATAAACACATCTATTCCAGTTTCTCTATAGTTTAAGAAATCCTGAAAATTGAGGGAACCAATTTTGTAATACATTCAATGTTGTTAGATGTAACCCATACTTTTTGTATGTTTCTTATCTATAAATACATAACCCTATGTGTTCATTATACACAAGGGTTTAGTCCTATACCGCTTAGTTGAAAGAAATAGATGAAATATATTTCTAAGATGTCTTTACAAATGTGATTACAGTCTCAATTTATAGACTGTTTACAACCTAATTAAGGAAAGAAATAATAGGTAATGAAAACAAGAAATAATAGGTGATTAAAGGTACACAAATAAGAGCAAATCACTAAAAGATATCAAATATGTCATAATAAATAGAGAATGAAATCTGTACTTAAATACGGAATAATTATCTCCTAATTATGCAACACTCCCCCTCAAGTTGGTGAATGTATATCTATCATTCCCAACTTGCAAGTAAGATCTTTGAACTATTTTGTGGCAAGTCCCTTAGTAACATATCTGCCAATTGGAGTCTTGAAGGGATGTACTCGGTGGCTATAAGACCATTATGCAATTTCTCCTTAATGAAATGTCGGTCTATCTCTACATGCTTTGTTCGGTCATGTTGGACTGGATTGTGTGCAATACTGATGGCGGACTTATTATCACACACCAAACCCATAGGTGCTTCATATTTTATTTTGAGATCGAGTATGATCTTCATCCATAATAGTTCACAAACCCCTTGAGCCATGACTCTAAATTCTGCTTCCACACTTGATCTTGCAACTACATTTTGTTTCTTGCTCCTTCATGTCACCAGATTTTCACCCAGGAACATGCAATAACCTGTGGTGGATCTCCTATCAACAATTGATCTTGCATAGTCAACATCTGTATATATTTTCATGGATAAGTTTTCCCCTTTTTTGAATAACAATCCTTTCCTTGGAGAGACTTTTAAGTACTGAATAATTCTATTTACTGCTTGCAAGTGTCTTTTTCTTGGATCATGCATGAATTGCCTAACCACACTAACTGCATAAGCTATGTCTGGTGTAGTGTGTGATAGATAAATAAGTTTTCTCACAAGTCTTTGATATTGTGTCTTCTCCACCTTTGGATTTTTCTCATCATTCCCAATCCTATGATTTTGTTCTATTGGCACTTCAGTGGTCTTGCAACCCAACTTACCAGTCTCTTTGAGGAGATCAAGGATGTATTTTCTTTGAGAAATAAAGATGCCCTGTCTAGAGTAAGCAACCTCTATCCCAAGGAAGTACTTCAGCTTCCCAAGATCCTTCATCTCAAATTGAGCAACCAGTCTCTCCCTCAAAGTTTGTTTTTCAATCTCATCATCACCTGTAATAATCATATCATCTACATAGACCAAAAGTAAAGTGAGTTTACCATTCTGATAATGTTTTATAAACAGAGTATGGTCACCTTGGCTTTATCGGTACCCCAAAGATACCATAAGTTGAGTAAACCTTCCAAACCAAGCACGAGGTGATTGTTTAAGACCATATAGGGTCTTCTTAAGTTTGCACACCCTATTCCCTTCATTAATAACACCATAACCAGGTGAAATCTCCATGTATACTTCTTCCTCTAAGCTTCCATGCAAGAAGGCATTTTTAACATGAAATTTATGCATCTTCCAACCAAAGTGCGTTGTCAAGGAGAGAATAATTCTGACTGTATTCATTTTTGCCACTGGAGCAAAAGTCTCCTCATAATCGATCCCATAGGTGTCCGTGTATCCTTTTGCAACCAACCTTGCCCCATATCGATCCAATGTGCCATCAGACTGATACTTAACCGTATATATCCACCGACAACCCACTACCTTCTTATCCTTTGGTTTCTCTACAATCTCCCAAGTCTCATTCTTTTCTAATGCCCTCATTTCTTCATTCATGGCTCGAACCCAGTTCTCACCTTTTAAGGCTTCGTGTACTGATGTAGGGATTCTGATAGAATCAATAGCTGAAAGAAAACTCTGGTGCTGCATAGAAAGTTTTTCTGTAGACATAAATTGGGATATAGGATATTTGGTACAAGATCTTTTTCCTTTTCTCAAGGAAATAGGTAAATCATCTAGGTTATTTTCATTTAAGGTGTCCTCAAGAGTCTCACAAGTATGAGTACTTACCTCCAGTTCGGACAATTGAAGTTGCTGTTCGACCAGGATGGGTTCTTGTTGCCTTTGCTGATATTGTTTTCCAAAGTGTTTCTCCTCATTATTCTTCTCTGGAGTAGGGTCTTTGTCATTCTCGCTAAGAATGAAATCCTGCAATAAAGGAAAATGTGGCAACTCAAGGTTCTCAGCTTCTTCTTGAATACACTCCCTTTAAAGCAGAGAACTAGTAAAGAAAGACTCTGTTTCATGGAAGGTGACATCCTTAGAAATATAAACTTTACGACTCTGAGGGTAATAAAATTTGTACTCCTTTTTGTGGGGGGCATAACCGATGAATACACATTTAATGGCGCGAGGATCTAACTTACCCCGATAAGGACTATGAACATGGAAAAAAACAAGACAACGAAAGACACGAGTCTGAAGACTAGTCATAATAGGAATAGAAGGATAGAATGTGATCATAAGCTAAAGAGGGCTAACACCCTTTAGAACCCGAGAGGGTAATCTATTGATCAAATAAGTGGTGGTCAGGACTGCTTCCCCCCCTATAAGAACTAGGAACAGACGTTTGGAAAAGTAAAACTCTAGTAACCTCAAGGAGATGACGATTTTTTTTTCCAACAGCTCCATTTTGTTGAGGAGCGTCCACACAAGTTAATTCACGAACAACTCCATTTTCCTTAAGGAACTTGGAAAGGTTTTGGTTCACATATTCTCTTCTATTATTAGAACGCAATCTCTTAATTAGACTTTCAAATTGTGTTTGAACCATTCGGTAAAAATTTACAAACAAGTGAAAAAATTTTAGACTTATTTTTTATGAGGAATATCCCGGTAACTCGAGTACAATCATCAATAAATGAAACAAACCATTTTGCACCCAAGATATTACAAATAGGTGAAGGTCCCCATACATTTGAATGAATAGGATCAAAAGGTTTAGAATTTATATTATTATTTGGAGTAAAAGTTGTTCTACCGTGTTTAGCAAACTGACAAACATCACAATGAAAAGACTCAACCGATAATTTTGTAAATAAAACAGGAAATAAGGACTTTAGGGTACTAAAAGGAGGATGACCAAGACGTTTGTGTTGAAGCCATATCTGAGAAGATGACCAAGATTCAGTTCCTTGCTGAAGATTAGAAGTGTGTGCTTCTAGTCCAACACACTTTTTATTTTTCTTTCTACTGTAAGTAATATAACTCGCCCTGTTCTTTAGCCAATCCAATTGTTCTCCCCGTGACAAGATCCTGGAAAACACAATGGGAATTAAAAAATGTCACTGCACAATTTAAATATTGGGTAATCTTATGAATAGACAAGAGGTTATTAGATAGGTTGGGAACATGAAGCACATTTTTGAAAGGAAAGGAAGGTTGAAGGTGGATGTTACCACGACGAGTAATGGGGTATTGGAACCATTAGCAACAATAATATGTTGGTTATAAGATAAGGTATTGTAGGATGAAAAATAAGAGGAATGAGGTGTCATATGATCAGTAACACCAGAGTCTATAATCCAGATATTCTCAGTACTAGAAGCATTAAATGATAAGAAACTAGAACTCTTACCACTCATGGTTAAAGAACAAGAGCTAGTCTTACTAAGAGAGTTCTTGAGAGCTCATAAACGTTCCAATTCTTCTTTGCTGAGTGACGGGACCTCCTTTGCTATTTGAGTTTCAGAGTCAGATGATGCTTGATTAACATGCCTTTGTATGGTACCTTTGAATCCTCCAGTATGTTCCAAGACCTTCTCTTTTCCATGAAGTTTGAAGCACCTTTCCTTAGTATGACTCGTCTTCTTACATTAGCTGCACTAGCGATCATCACGATTAGCCTTTATGGGAGGCTTTTCAAATGAAGAAAATGGACCTCTTATAGGGCCCTTGCCAGTAGCCAGGGCTGAATTATCAATTGAGTTGCTAGCAGCCAAAGCTGAACTATCAACGGAGTTGCCCCCAACCAACATTACTGACCTCCGAGTTTCTTCCCCTCGTACAATGTGAAAAACTTCCGAGAGAGAAAGGAGTTTTTCCTTACCCAAGATTTGAATCCTAATTGGATCAAATTCAGAGTTTAATCCAGAAAGAAATTTCAATATTCACATCCTTTCAAGGAATTGTGCTAGTGCGATAGAGTCATCTATGCACTCAATTTTCAAATTTTGGTATTGATCTAATTCGATCCATAAACCATTCAACATACCGTAGTAGCTTGTTACTGACAGGCTCCCTTGGCTGGAATGGAAGACCTTGTTTTCTATCTTGTAACAAGCTGCAGTATCTTTCTTCATAGAGTATGTTTGACAAAGGTTTTCCCAAATCTCCTTAGCAGTGGAGAAGAACATACAATTTCGGCTAATCTCTGGTGTCATAGAATTCCATAACCAGGTCATGATAAAAGAGTCTTCATCGTCCCAATCTTCATATTTAGAATTGGTTTTGGCTGGAGGGTTCCCTTCTAGGCTATTCAATTTCTTCCTTCCCTTGAGAGTAGCACAAACCAACTGGGCCCATTTCAGGTAGTTGTTTCCATCGAGATGATAGTTGCAAAGCAACACCTGCAAATCATTGGAGCTAAGAGGGGTTGTATTTTTAGCCGACATTGGTAAGAGTTGACAACAATAAGACAAAACCGATTGGGCTTTGCAAGAAAAAACTGGTGGTGGTTATGTTTGGAAAAAAACGCCGGAAAAATTTTCTGGCAGTGGTAGTCAACATCGGTCAATGGTGGTCGGCGACGGTAGTTGGCGGCGGTCGGCAGTGGTCGGCGGTCAGCGTTGGTGGTGATGGTCAACGGCACAAAGTGGTAATAGTCGACGGAGGAGAAAAAAAAATTACAGCAATGAAGGCTGTCCAAAAAAGTAATTATAGCAATGAAGGCTAACCAGAAAAGTAATTACAACAATGAAGACGGCTAAAAAAAATTGCAGAAGCAAAGTCTCCCCGATCAGGAGCTTTGATTACGATCTCAATTTATAGACTGTTTACAACCTAATTAAGGAAGGAAATAATAGGTAATGAAAGCAAGAAATAAAACTGTACAAATCAAATCAGATCAAATCACTAACAAATTTGTCCTAATAAATACAAAATAAAATTTGTACTTAATTACAGAATAATTCTCCTGATTATGCAACAGAAACTAAAACTGGATATCATTATCATTCATTATTGCCTGAGAACAGAGAAAGGAAACCAATATATAGACTTAAGAATAAATTCCATCGGTTCAAACATAACAAGGCCCAAACAGAAAACAGAAAAACTGAAAGCAACAAATAGCAAAGCATTCGGTTGAAAAACAACCAACCAAATGTGTACCAACCAAATGTGTTCATTATATAATACTAATACCCCCATTCATCTGGCCAAAACAATTTTCATGAGGTTCTAGATACTATTTAAACTATGGGAAAGAGAGAGACATTTATATTGAAAAAAATGAAATCAATACAATAGTTAGAAAGAAATTTGATATCCTTTAATAATAAAAATATGATATAGGAATAAATAAAAGTATTCCTAATAATGTACGTAATGAAGATATTTCTGATTATAAAGGGTCTCTGCCTTATTTCAATAATTATAACAATTTCTGTAATTATATTATAAAAATAGTATAGTATAAATTGTTTTGAATTTTCTTTTTACATATCCAGACAGTATTTTATTGAACAGCAATACTTTCTTTAGTGAATACCCCTAAAAGATTAAATTGCTCTCTTCAACTTTTTAATCCAAACACGTTACAGTTTAAAGTGTTATTTACTTGATATTTTACTTGCTGAAGTCGTATGTTCTTGTCTTTAATGAAAGTTCATACTTGAGGTATTTGTCATGGCTTCTTGGAAAGACATGAGATGTGGTATCTTGTTTTGTAATCCTTGAAACTACCACTCTTAATGTTTTTCTTTGTGCACCTGCATATTTCTTCTAATGAGAACTTTTGTAGAAGCAGTTCTGTATGTGCTGAAACAATATTAACTTACGAGGTAGAAATTTTCTGATTTGCAGCTCATGATCTGCGTCCTAGCAGTATATATGGTATTTGGAGGATTGATGACACGGACAACAGTTTCTCAACCCAGCCCTTTCGGATAAGATATGCTAGGCAGGACATTCATTTATGTATGATGATCTCATTCAACCTATCTCTAGATAGATTTGAGGTGATGATCTATCTCTATTTCTTCTCTTTCTATAGGGTATTGAGGGAAAGGAAATATTGGCCGATGCCAATGTTGGGTGCTCAATTATCTGTTGGGAGATCACCTAGGTCATATCACTATGTTAGGTGTTAGCAAAGTTGACATCTAATTACTCATAAATTGTTTGTGCACTCCAGCATAGATGTGTCTGCTGAGACACATGTGTCTAGTGATCTCAGCAACAAAGCACCTTGAAATGATTTTCAGTTACAATTTAGTTGATGTGAGGACCCCTTGTAATATTTAATTCATGACATGGTATTGAGCCTATATGTAAAAGTGTTCTACAGTTTGATCCTCATCACGCCTTATTGTTCTAGTACAAAAGTTAAATTTGAGCACAAGTGAGGTGGGCTTTTGCAATGTGCATTCGTTTGCAATGTTCTTATCTAATTTAACTGTGTTTTTGTGGTTCTTAATTGCAGGTTTTACCTACAACAGCTGTAATTTTAAAGTTTGAGCTTATGTATGCTCCCACATTTGAAAATGGGTGAGTGATTCAAGTAGTATATTATTCACTGGGTTATTAATATGTTGCCAAAGCACATTGTTGTTCCTTTTCGATTCATCTCTCCTTAGTGAAGTCTGTACACTGACTGGAGTGCACCATCTACAGTGCTGATTTGCAAGCTTCTCTGGATGCTTACCCAGCTGCTGTCCATGAATTCCGAATTCCTCCTAAAGCTCTTCTGGGATTGCATTCATATTGTCCTGTACATTTTGATGCTTTACATGCAGTGCTGGTCGATGTCACTGTACATGTAAGTTTACTGACAGCTGCCTCTAACCAATCTGCATCGAAGGTACCCAGGTTTGTCACATTAGCTAATTTTCAGTATGAATCTTTAAGGCCTTCATTTAAAGTTTCTGTTTTTTTTTTATATGCTTACTTAAGAAAATATTTAATTGGAAGTTTTTTATGCATGTTTGATTACATGGACTAACCTCTCCACATGCTTTGGTTTCAGCTTTTCTCGTGATGCTGAATTTGTTTATGATAGAAGTTATGACTCATTGAACCAAGTATGTTCTCATTGGATGTCTCGTTTTTGAGATCACTTTTGAAGTACTGATCAATTTGCTATTTCTCAAAATACTATTGCAAATCTATCCGTGCATTCATTTATTCCCTGGGCTTCTTGAAAACTAGCGCTTGGTGCTCAATTATATTATTTGTGCCATTATTATCTCTATTAGTGACCAACTTAGCCTAGTCAAAGGTGAAAAGTTAATCTTCGTGTTGGAGATCCCACATCGACTAGAGATTAGAGTCTTTCATTGTATATAAGTGGGTGCAAACCTCAACCTCATGAACAGGTTTTATGAGGTTGAGTTAGGCTTAAAGTCCATTTCGTAACATGGTATCAGAGCCATTTCGAGCCTATCCCAACGAGTGTTTGTGTTGGGCCTATCGTGCCACTCGCTATCGGACCACCCATAATATATAGTCCCACGCACGAGTTGGTAGTCTCGGTGTGAGGGGGGTGTGTTGGAGATCCCACATCGACTAGAGATTAGAGTCTTTCATTGTATATAAGTGGGTGCAAACCTCAATCTCATGAGCCGATTTTATAAGGTTGAGTTAGGCTTAAAGTCTATTTCGTAACACTTCATATATACTATGCAAATGGACATGTTATATGTGGGCTATTTTCTTGTGTTATGTTCTTATATTATGACTTTATCAAGTTCTACCGTGTGCGTTGTTTCAACCTGTTTACCATGTAGATGATAGATAGTATATCTAAAAGTACCTTTCTTTTTGAGTGATTTACACTATGACACACGAAGGGAGGGTTGAATTGTGTTTTAAAACTTTTTGAAATTTTTGCAAACTATCGTTTGATAATACATTGTCAAACAATGACTTTTACTTGACAAACGATCTGTCAAAAGTCTTTTTCTAAAGATTTGGTTGGTAAAGCTCTCATTCTTTTAGTTAGTGCATTGTGATAATATGCAATGAACAGAGATAAAGGAAAGAAAGATTTACACTATGACTTTTATGCTGCTTCTTTTTAATAATGTAGATTATGTCCAGTTCTCAATCAATTGATTGAGTTTTATTATGCAAACTACTACTGCAAGTTACAAACTGAGTATTGTTTGGAACGTGACCACTCTTGGGGCTAATAACAAGTATTATTTGGACACAATGTCACTCTTGGCTAAAAAAGCCAGTATCATCTGGAACTTAGCCACTCCTAAACAACCAAAGTATTCTTTAGAACTCAACCACTTCTAACTAACTTACAGAGTATTGTTTAGAACACAACCACTCTCGGTTAAGACAAAGTATCGTTTGGATTGTAGTCACTCCTGGCTAAATAAACTATGTTTGTATGAAGATGTGATCAAACAGATCACAGGGGTTTGCTCACAAGAGAGTGTTAGCATCTTAATTTGTAAAGATAAGAACTCTCTTCTAGTTTGCTAAATGAACACAACAGTGTTCTCTACAAATCTTTTAACAGCGCAGAAAGTCAGTTATAATTGACAGAAAACAGAAAAGAGAGCTTGAGAGGGAGTGTTATTGTGTCTTATCCTTATCTAAACAAGGGAAGTTGGAAATATTGTCTGGCTATTATTTAGGGTTGATGATTGAATCCTTTTTTAATTTAATTATTTCATTCTTATATTTTAATAGTATGCATGTGGGATGAAACACATTTTAAAAATCCTTCAATTTTTTTTTTCCTTTTTATACATTATTTTTGGGCATTAACTGAATTCTTTGTGACTAATCAGGGATGGAGTGACGTTGCCTCCGTAAAGTTGAAAAATGCCATGCTTGTTAAAGCATTGCTAACAGCTTATGATATATTACTTGACGAACTAGAAAAACTTAGCAAAGCAGTTGGTCAAGCTATTGATATTTCAGAGGTTCTGTCCAAAAGGAACAGTATGAAATTAATAAATTCTGTTCCTCAATCTGATCAGTTTACGACTGAAGTTGAAATTTCAGGTCAAGACAAGTCACAAAATTATGTTGAGGTCCTTGAGCTTTATTCATCCGAAAAAATATTGCAACTTTGCTATTCCTTTTATATTACTCTTTTAAGATTTTATTAATTAAATGGTCTCTTCTTGTACAGGGACGAAATAGAGCTCTACCTTCGGAGAATGCTGAAAAGCTTCGTTCTTTGTCAATGAGAGAGCTATTGAACTGTTATCATTCAGTGGGAAATCAATTGTTGTATTTATGGAACATATTTCTAAAGTTCCACAGGTTTGCTTTTTTAAAGGCTATGATTCAAAAGTTTGGTTTTGTTTACTCACCTTCTAATATGCTAGTATATATATTTTGTTTCAGCTGCACATTTGATCAATTATGGAACGTTTTGTATAGGGGCAGATAAATGACATCACTAGCTTCTGTTCCCCTCGTTCAGTCTTTTATATATTTCGTTTCAGATTATATTTTTGCATACAAATCCACATTTAGTGTTTCACATGCTGCCATTCATATAGCGTGAGAATGTCCCAGTTAACTGTGACAATTATAGTTTGTGGCCCTTTTCATTACCCATGCATGAGAATAATCATGAAACATTACCTTGTTTAATCAGCTTTAACATTCTTGTTTCTAGGGACAACAAAATTAAGATTCTGGAAATTTTGCGGGATACATGGGCTAAGGATCGAAAAGCTGAATGGTCAATATGGATGGTATACTCTAAGGTTGAGATGCCTCATCATTATATAAACAGTGAGAGTGATGAGTCTTACCATCGTGCAGCAAACAAAAGACTTTCCTCTATTTGGAAACCTGATGAGGTAGGTACTTTACTATTCCTTGTAAAATTAATTTTAGTGCAAATAACTTAAAGCATGATCTTTTTTGCCTTAAATTATACAGCCTCCTCAGACTGCTGCTACACGGGCAGAACTTCATCGAAGAAGCATAGCACAAATGAGGGTAGTTATCAACTCATGAACCAGTATCTCCTCTTTATTCCTTTGCATATGGCCTATGAATGGATTCCATCTTTGCAGATTAACAGCCGGTCAATTCAAGACATGTACATATTTGGAGATCCTTTACACATACCAATTGTGATTGTTGAACGTGTGATGAATGCACCACGTCGAACTAACAGTGATAATTCATACTTGAGAAATTTAGGACTTATAAATTCACCTAGCTCTCAAACTGGACTTAACTTGGACTCTGCAAACAAGATATCTGCTTCACAAAGTAGTGCTCGTGTGTTGAAGATTGTTATCTTTGTGCATGGGTTTCAGGCAAGTCTTACACTCATGCACTCTTAGGAATTAATAGTTTTTTTTTTGTGTCTTAGTTTGTTGGATTGTCCAACTTATTTTACAGACATTGGGTCAAGCAAAAAAGAACCAATAGTTGGCCGTCTCTCAAAGAAGCCAGCAAACCAAAACCCAAACCTCATCATAAAGGGTTTTTTGGAATAATAGTAAAATTACTCTTGAGATTTGTCTAGAGTATATTGCGTATTTCTTGTTTTCTACTTTCCAAATTTCCATGTGAACTAGGTGTTGAGAGAAATGGTATACATTCATGTGATAGAAGTCTCTAGTTTTTTAATAGCAAACTAAGGAAAACATATACATATATCATATATAGCATTATAGAAGGAAGGGCCCAAGCCCATATACAAAATTTATCTAATACTCTCCCTTAAGTTGGAGCATATAAATCATATGCACCAAGCTTGTTACATATATAATCAATCCTTGGGCTCCACAATGTTGGGGAAGATATATGCTAACTCATCACTGGAATTAACTAAGTGGTAATGTCTCCAGAAAAAAATCTTTTCTTGGATGAACTAGCAATCTATCTCAATATGTTTGGTCCTCACGTGAAATACTAGATTTGAGGAAATTTGAAGAGCAAAATCTTTATCACAAATGAGAGACATCTAATTAACTTTCCCAAATCTCAATTCTTTAAGCAACTATTTGAGCCAAATACGCTTACAAGAGGTAGAATCCATGCCTCTATACTATGCTTTTGCATAAGATCTTTCCACCACATTATGCTTCTTGATTTTCTAGGAGAACAAGTGGTTACCAATAGAGACACTATCCAGAAGTGAGTTTCGTTAGTAAGTGAATTGCCCAATTTTCATCTGAGTATTCCACAACTTGAGTATGATTATTGTGTTCATATGAAAAACCTTTTCCAGTGGCCCTTTTAATGTACTTTATGTTGTGAATGATAGCATTCCAATGTCATATAGCAACTGTGCCAACTTCTATTGAAAACAAGTTTCCTAATCTAAACTATGACAACCTCCATCAAAAGCAAAGTCAACTGCTATCAACTCCCACAAATTTAGTATGAATGGATGAATAGATTCCAAGGAAATTAGAAATTGCTGCATTGTCCTGAAAAAGCTTCCACAAACTGTAGGGCGAGGTACACCTTTGGCTGCTCCATCTATATTACATTTCCACCAAGACAAGGAGGGGCCTTCCACAAAACAAAAATGATTTTTGGGCCAACACTAGGTTTGATATCAATGCTAAAATGGTTAAGAATTCAAAACTCAAACATGTTAGAATTCTTAGTATAAGAACAAAAATTAACAATTAAACTTACCTCATTATAAACCTTATTTGTAATCCTTCGTAAGGCATATATTGATTATCAAACCAAATAATATAATCCATAACTGAAAAAATAGCTAATCGGACAAACAATTTACTCAACTTACTCCAACTCCCATCAAAAGCTTTCATAATAGAGACAATATCAGGAAACTCGAGCCTATCATGCAGATGAGAACTAATAGAAGACCATAACTTTAAACAAAAAAGACTTAAAAAAAAAAATGTTCATTAATAGATTTAACCTCTTGCTCACAATATGGCAACTTTTTAACATGTTATCATCAATGACCAATTTGTTTTGTAGTAATCTCCATATTAAAAACAACTTGACACGAGGGATAAATTGGTTCTAAGTAATCTTTCATAAACTAGAACCAGTAGCCTCAATGGCAAGGTTATGGGCTTATTTCAAAGTCACTTACCATTCGAGCACCTTTCCAAAATCTCTTATGAGGTAAATAATCTAAAGGGTAACTTGATTACATGTTTGTGCCACATTTTCATTCTTAGCACCAATAATATGCATATTACCTGCATGAGGTTCTGAATAGCCTTGCTCAAAACCTCTCTTGCAATACAGAAATAAGGGATCACCCTAGCACATTCCCCTTTTGCATCCAATGAAGCCAATGACTTTGCCATTAAAAGAGAACGACAACAAAGTTTATTTGAAAATTATTCTCATCCAATTGCGGAGTGTCATGAAAATCGAATTTCCTAAGAACTTGATTTAAAACTCTCAACCAATTATGAGAGTTTGATTGTTACAAATAAAGGTGATGAGAATGTAAGGTGTAATTGTTATCAATAAAATAATTCTTTATTTCCTTACATATTTCAATTTGGTATCAAAGCTCCCAATCTTGGGAGCTCTGCTTTTTCTGCCTTATAAATCGTCGATGTGTGTGTTTTCCGCCCTGATAATGCTGCCATTGAGGATAGTGGTGGGCCAGAAAGGTGCGCTCCACACAGGTGGCTCACACATGGCCTAACATTGCTCTTGTAGTGAGGGTTAGAGTTCTCTATATGTAGAGGCTGATGTACTGCTTCAAATCAATCAATTGAATAAAAAAATTCTTCTTTCATTCAAATTAATCATTTTCAAGTTGGTATCAGAGCTCTTGATCTTGGGGTCGTGCTTCCACATTTCTTCTTCACCATCTTAGTTGTGGTTCCTTTTTAGGGTTGCCTGAAATCCCGCCTTTCCTTTATTCTGTCAAAGTCGTCATTGTCTGTCGGAGCTATCCACCAGAGCCATCATTGGAGTCGATGTCAGTACCGAAGCTATCGTTGGAGTCAAGGTCGTCACCAGAGCTATAGCTGCCTCTATCGTGAAGATGTCAGTACTAATGTTGTAGGAGATGTTGGAGTTGTCGCCGTCGAAGCCTTCAGTTAGATTGACTATCATACCATGAGATTTTTCGTCCTCCAAGATGACACTATTTTGTTTTATTTGTCTTACTGTTTTCTCTTATTTTGGAAGGGGTTAAGGAATCCCTATTATTTATTTTAGCATGACAACTCCACTAAGCACTACTAATCTTCTACACTTGCCTGATGATAACCCCCTTACTGATCAGAATCATATCCAGTGGGCTCAATTTATCAGACGCACGTTCAAGGGTATGAGTAGACTCAACCATATTGAAAGAGATGCTATATCTTAGGATAACCCTAATTGTCAAATTTGGGACAATGATGACTCATGAATTATTACATGGTTATGGGGATCCATGGCTACAAAAATCAGTAAAAATTATATGTTCTACTCTAGTCCTATGAAATTTGGAAAGACCTTGCAAATGCTTATTCCATGCGACATGACATCTTTACATGTTATGAGTTAGAAAGCAAGATCATTGGTGCTAGGCAAGACACTCTCTATTGTAGAATATTATGAAATGTTGTAGGGTCTGGGGATTTAGTTTAACTAGTATCAAAATTTGAAGCTTGAAAATAGCATAGATGTTGTCACTCTTTCTTAGTTCGTTGAACGATTTCATATATTTAAGTTCTCATCAGGATTAAATCCTAAATATGACTCTATTAGGGTTCAAATTCTTTGGAAGGAAACATTTCTCTTTCTGAAGTCTTCTACATTGTCCAAGGTGAGGAGACTCATTGAATGGTCATGATGAATGAGCCCTCCATTGAAAGAGATCTGATGTTCTCTGGAAAGGCTTCTAAACCTGGGACTTCAAATCTTGCAAACATAAAACTCAGCTTAAAAGGTAGGAAGGATGGTTGGTGCTCTCATTATAAGAAATACGGCCACACAAAAGAAACTTGCTTCAAGCTACATAGAAAGGAGAAAACTCTCAATCATTTAGCGGAATTAGAAGAGCAACTCTCAAGGAAGGCTAATCAAGCAACTTCAAATTCTGAAAATCCTGGCAAAACTCCTTCATCCTCTTCAATTGAACAAGGAATGCCTGCACTATATACGGAAATTGAACATCTAAAATCTCTTATGGAATTTATCAGTAACCCACCTTCTGGTACTTGTTTTCTAACTATGACTGATAAGAACTTCAATTCTTTTTTTAATGTTTCTAAAATATGGACTCTTGGGTTCTAGACTCGGGTGCGACAGACCATATGCCCCCTCATTCATCTCTTTTGACATCATATGTCTCTCTTTTCAGTAACTACATTATTATTGCCAATGGGACTCATATCCCAATAATTGGACGTGGTAATATTTCTCTTTTGCCATCTCTCAGCCTTAAAGATGTTCTTTATGTTCCAAAACTTTCTAATAACCTTTTTTTCGTTCAAAAGCTTACTCATGACCTAAATCATTCTATAACCTTCTTTCCTACATATTGTGTTTTTCAGGATCTTGCCACACGAAGGACAATTGAAATTGTTTAGGAACAGGGATGATTAGGATCTAAGAATAGTATCACTAGATAAACGACTACCTCTTGTCTCTAGTTGTGCACTACTTTTAAGTCCTGTCAAATTTGTTGTTTCCACCGTCGTCTAGCACATTCATCCTTTTTTGTTCTAAATTCTATGTTCCCTTCTATTAAGAATGAAGAAAAAATATATAGGATTGATATCCCTTGTGAAATACACACATAAGGGTGTTTATTTATAAATGAAAATAATAACAGAATCAATAACATAATAATAGAATAATATAAACTATGGGCTAGGTGCATATAAATTATAAGTACCAAGTTTGTTACAAATATAATCAATTCGAGGTCTTCATAAAGTATTACGAAGTGGACTTTAAGCCTAACTCAACCCCATAAAACCGGCTCATAAGGTTGAGGTTTGCATCCACTTATATACAATGAATTGTCCTCATCTCTAGTCGATGTGGGATCTCCAACACACCCCCCTCACGTCGAGAGTGACAGCAGCTCGTGCGTGGGATAACATATAATGGGTGGTGGCCTGATAAACCCAACAAATATTCGCTAGGATAGGATCGAAATGACTCTGATACCATATTACAAAGTGGACTTTAAGCCTAACTCAACCCCATAAAACTGGCTCATGAGGTTGAGGTTTGCACCCACTTATATACAATGAATTGTCCTCATCTCTAGTCGATGTGGGATCTCCAACATAAAGATTTAGTGAAAATATCTGCTAATTAATCATTCGAATTAACAAATTCAGTCTTGATGCCTTTAGACACAATCTTTTCTCAAATGAAATGACAATCAATCTCAATATGTTTGGTCGTTTCATGAAAAATTGGATTTGAGCTAATATGAAGAGCAGTCTAATTATCACATATGAGTGTCATTTGAGTGACCTCTCCAAATTGCAATTCTTTAAGTAATTGTTTAAGCCAAATAATCTCACAAGTAGCCAAGACCATAGCTTTATATTTTGCTTCTGCACTAGATTTTGCCACAACACTTTGTTTCTTGCTCTTCCAAGAGAAGTTTTCACCAATGGAGACACAATATCCAAAATTTGATCTTATATCAGATGGAGATCCTGCCCAATCAGCATATGCATAACAAGCGACTTTAGTATGATTACTGTGACCTAGGAGATAATTTATCAAGACTAAGACTAAAATTATGAACAAAGCATGTGGACTAAAAAACTTTGGGAGGTAAAAAGTGCAAAGGGTCATTTGCAAATAAAATAGAACGAGGAATTTTGTCATCTAAAGCTGAAGATGGCATGTGATTAATGAGATAACATGAACTAAGAACAACATCACCCCAAAAACGCTGAGGAACATCACCGTGGATTAAAATAGTACAAGTTGTTTAACAAGATGTCTATTCTTGCGCTCAACTACCCCATTTTGTTGAGGAGTATAGGCACATGAAGTTTGATTAAGAATACCATGAGAAGCCATAATTTTTTTAAAAGAATCAGAAATATACCCATGTCCATTATCACTGCGCAAAATTCGATGGAAATTCGAAATTGATTTTTAGTTTCATTTTAAAATATTTGAAATATAGAAAACAAGTCAAAATTGTTTTCATTAAAAACACCCTAGTACATCTTGAATAATTTTCAATTAAAGTAACCAAATACTTAAATCCTAAATTAGACTTAATAGGATTTGGTTCCCAAATGTCAGAGTGAACTAAGGCAAAAGAAGATGAAGCACGTTGTGAGACACTACTAGGAAAAGAACTATGAATGTGTTTCCTTAACTGACATGACTCACGATAAACTAAATACATTAGAGAAACTTGGAACAAGCTGTTGCATCTTGGCAAGACTAGGATGACCCAAGAGCCAAGGGAAGTAGAGTGAATGAGGTCAACCAAAGATGTACCTGAATGTGCAACAAAAGCAGTGGAACCAGGGTTCTGACGATCCTCATACCATTTAAGAAATTCATTGAAAATAGCAGGCTGACCTAGGGTATCAAATGAAGTATGACCCATAGTAGAAGTTTCCACAAGAGAAGTTTGGGAAACCACAACAGGTTTAGGAGGATGACCATGAAGGCATAACATCTGTCCACTTTGTGGCCAAGTTTGGCAATATGGTCACACTTGTGACGCCCTTTACCCGGCTTGTGAGAGCGAGCACGATCATTATGCTGAGAGACTAAAGTAGAAGAGTCATCAATATGTGGCGTTATATCAGTGATGTGGTTTAGGGTTTAGGTTTACCTGGAACACGCAGAAGGGTAGAACAAAAGAAAGTAAAATTGTGCACGATAGGAGATCCCAAAATTTGATCACGAACATGAGAATAATCACCAGGAAGGCCATGTAAACCCAATAACACAAAGAACTTGGATCTTTGCTTTAGTTCTTTAGAAGGATTGGAGGCAGGAGGCAATAACTCATTAAAATCATGAAGAAGAGCAAGAAGTTTACCCAGATAATCCGCCATTGTACCATCAAGACGTTTGGGAGCAACAACTGTGAGGAGATTTTGACATACACTATAAAGACGTTGAATATCATTGGTGTATGGTAGATGAGTGAATGGTAGATTTGATAACAATGCATAATTGAGCATCAATTTTAAGCCAACGAGAAACCTCATTTTCAGCAACATTGGGACAAGTAAGATGATCAACATAATCTTGAATCTTAAGCCATAATTTAATATCTGAGGCCCAAGTTTCATAATTGGTTCCATCTAAATTGTCAATGGAGAGATGAACATTGACATAATTAGTATAAATAGATGGATCCGGCATAGTGACAGCGGAAGAAGCGACATGGAGTTGTCCAACTTTAAAAAGATTAAAGAATGAGAGAAGATTTTATTGAATTGAATTTTTGAGACAATACGTCAACATCTATACAGAGAACTCAACCTTAAGTAATGAACACAAAAATCTCTAGAATCTTCTGACAACTTTTGAAAGCACACATGTAACTAATTACAATATCCTTTTGTACCATATTCTACTAAATTTGAGGGACTAAAAATTATTTAATCCTAATTCTAGAACTAAAAACATAATTAAACCTATAAAATCTTTATGTACATTGTAGTAGCATAAATAATTCTTGAAATTACCATCCTTGTTCCTTGAGATTTTATTTTGTAACCAAAAACTTTACCAACTTTAGTGTTTAGGGACTACAAAAGGGTTTAATCCAAATTTCAGTGACTACAAACATTTTAAACCTTTAAAATCTCTAGGTATATTGTAGTAGCATGCATAACCTATGAAATAACCTACCAACCAAAAACTTTACCATTTGGTCTTTTATGCACTTCAGTTCCTTGATTTAATTCTCTTATTTTCTCTTCTCGTAATCATTGTTTCAACTATTTCCATAGATATGTGAAATGTAAGAGTATTCCATGCTCCAAAATGAATCTTGATTTCATGAAATATAGGAAACTTTCTTATTTTCCACTACACATGCGGTCTGATACATTGGACTCTGCAAATTTGAAACAATACTTGAGTTGAACAGGAAACAATGCATTATTTACTGGTAGCACCTAAATTAACACAATACACTGTCTATTCATGTTATAAAGATTAACAAAATTTATGTTGTTTGTAAAATTCATCAGCCATGCTATTTTTTAGCCAGACTTGGGAATGGCTGTGTAAAGAATAGCAGCAAAGCATAACATTGGCAAACTTTTTGTGTTTGTATATTTTTCATTGTTCAAAGATGGTTGAATGCTTATTCTTCATAACTTCAAATGTTTTAGGGGCATCATTTGGATCTACGGCTTATTCGAAATCAATGGCTTTTGATAGACCCTAAGGTAGAATTTCTTATGTCAGAGACTAACGAGGATAAAACTTCAGGAGACTTCAGAGAAATGGGTCAGCGGCTAGCTAAGGAAGTTATTTCTTTTGTTAAAAAGAAAATGGATAAAGCCGCAAAATATGGGAATTTAGGAGATATTAGACTAAGTTTTGTTGGACATTCTATTGGTAACCTCATTATAAGAACAGCACTAGCAGGTGGGTCATAATTTTAGAATTGATGGTGTTTGTCTATTTGAAATTAGGAGCTAAATTTTGTCTTATGTTTGCAGAGACCATGATGGAGCCATTTCTAAGATATCTACATACATATGTTTCGGTATCTGGTCCACATTTGGGGTATCTTTACAGTTCAAACTCTTTGTTTAATTCTGGATTGTGGCTTTTGAAGAAACTAAAAGGTACACAGTGTATTCATCAACTAACCTTCACAGATGATCAGGATATTCAAAATACATTCCTCTATAAACTATGTAAGGTAAGAAGTGTTCTACAAAGGTTGGAATCAATTAACACATTCATCTATTCTTTTGAATAACTTAATTTGATATGTGATTGTTAGCTGTTACTGTAGGAACTCAGAATATTTTCTAAGGCTAAAAATGCTCACATACTTTTATTCATACTGGTAACCTTTACATACAAGAAAAACATAACTAAAAATTGATAACAATTCCAAATCAAAAATAAAATTACCCATAAATCTTTAGCCTCCCGTTGACACCCATGTTTCTTATATTTAAAACTATAACAATAGGAAGAATGCTCTAATAAACTCTTATAATAAATACTGATTCAGATTTTCAAACACTCCTTGTATCAGTAGCTGTTGACTCCAAGTATCTCCCTCAAGTTCTCAAAACACCCTTTTGGAAGTGCCTTTCTAAAGATGTCTGCCAATTGGTCTTCCGTCTTGCAATATTCAAACAAAACTTCATCTTCGTTTGAACATCTCTAAGAAAATACAGCTTGATATTGCATTGTTTAGTCTTGCCATGAAAAATTGAATTATTAGAAATTACAATTACTGATTGATTATCTATGAATACTTTAGTTGAACATGTCTGAACCACATATAGATCAGTTAGAATTTTCTTCAACCATAAAGATTGATTAACAGATGCAATAGCATCTACATACATTTGTTTCTGTACTTGACCTTACTACAATATCTTTCTTCTTGGAAGCCCAAGAAAACACTATAGAACCAAATTTAAAGCAATAACCAGAAGTGTTTCTCATATCATCCAATGAACCTCCCTAATCACTGTCAAACAAATCCATAGAAATTGAATTCTTGATTATAGTTTATAGGAATAAATGATAGAGTCATATGATGGAATCCTTGTGTGTCTCAAGCACCACAAAGGAACATGTTATATGTAGAATGTACATTGCATTACATAGAGATGGGCCTAGGCTGATATAGTGAAATGCATCTAGCACTCACCATCATGCTCGTGCATATAAATCATACGCACTAAGCTTGTCACAAATATAATCAATTCTAGGATCCTGCAATGTTTTGGAGAAGACATATGTCAAGAGATCATTGGAATTAATAAACCGAGTAGTAATATCTCTAGATACAATCTTTTCATGAATGAAGTGACAATCTATCCTAATATGTTCAGTCCTTGTTGAATATTGTGTTGGAGGAAATATGAAGGCTTGCTTAGTCATCACAAGAGAAAGTTACTAAAGGAAAATAAAGAATAGGGTAAATCCCTTGTGTATATTGAACACATAGGGTTATGTTTATATAGTAAAAGAAACATATAGGCTAAGCCCATTACATAATATGAAATATCTAACAATATCTATAATATCTCATAATATCTAATTATATCTAATAATATCTCATAATATCTAATTATATCTAATAATATCTAACACTCCCCTCAAGCTAGTGCATATAGATCATATGTACTCAGCTTGTTACAAATGTAATCAATCCTAGGCCCTCGTAAGGGTTTAGCAAAAATATCTGCTAATTGATTATTTGAATTAACAAACTCAGTCTTGATATCACCCGATATAATCTTTTCTCGAATAAAATGACAATCAATCTCAATATGTTTGGTCCTTTCATGAAAAACTGGATTTAAGTTAATATGAAGAGCAACCTGATTATCACATATAAGTGTCATTTGAGTGACCTCTCCAAATTGCAATTCTTTAAGTAACTAACGTTTAAGACAAATAAGTTCACAAGTAGCCGAGGCCATAACTCTATATTATGCTTCTGCACTAGATCTCGCCATAACACTTTGTTTCTTGCTCTTCCAAGAGATCAACTTATCACCAATGGAGACAATAACCGAAAGTTGATCTTCTATCAGATGGAGATCCTACCCAATCAACATCTGAATAACAAACGACTTTAGTATTGTTATTATGACCATATAACAAACCTTTTCCAGGAGAGCCTTAAATGTACTTCAGTATACGAATGATTGCATTCCAATGATCTTCACATGGAGAATTAAGAAATTGACTCAGCACACTGACTGCAAAGGAAATATCAGGACGAGTAACAGTGAGATAGTTCAATTTTCCAACTAATCTTCTGTACTTCTCAGGATCTGAAAGAGGCTTCCCCTGATTGGGTAGAAGTTTGACATTGGGGATCCATGGGAGTATCAAAAGATTTCGTATTCATCAACCCAATTTCCTCCAAAATATCCAATGCATATTTTCTTTGAGAGATAACAATACTAGTATTGGATTGTGCTACCTCAATCCCCAAGAAATATATGAGTTTGCCAAGATCTTTGGTCTGAAAGTGTTGACAAAGGTGTTGTTTTACTTGTGAGATGATGGCATGGTGATCACTGCCTGTAAGAACAATGTCATCAACATATACTACAAGACAGATACAACCAACACTCGAGTGACGAAAAAAAACTGAATGATCTGCTTCTGTTAGATATTATTAGATATTGTAGATATTGTTAGATATCTCTATTTATGTAACGGGGTTAGCCCATATGTTTCTTTTCCTATATAAACATAACCCTATGTGTTCAATATACACAAGGGATTTATCCTTTCCTTTAATATGGTATCTAGAGCGTAGGGTTAGAGTTCAATTTTTATTGGTGAACCCACTGTTCACTGGAATTTTCCAGCCACCGCCCCACCGCCTTGCTGAAGCCGCCATCGCCTCGCTGGAGCCGCCTCCGGACTCTCGCCGGAATCGCTGTCGGAGACGCTGTTAGAGCCTTCATCATTGTTGTTGCCGCCAATTGACGGGTGACTGGATTTGTCCTTATCATTTATGGCTTCTTCCATTCCCTCTTCCGCTTCCGCTGCCATTGTGGCTTCGTCCGCTGCCATTATGCCGGATCCATCTATTTATACTAATTAGATGGAACCAATTATGACACTTGGGTCTCAGATATTAAACTAAGGCTTAAGAGTCAAGGTTATGTTGATCATCTTACCTGTCCCATTGTTGCTGAAAATGAGGTTTCTGGTTGGTTGAAAATTGATGCTCAATTATGCATTGTTATCAAATCTACCATTCACTCATCTTTAAAACAAAATTTTCGTACCTATGAGACATGTTCGAAAGTTTGGGAACAAGCAAAATTATTATACACCAATGATACTCAACGTCGTTATGGTGTGTGTCAAAATCTCCTCACAGTTGTTGCTCCCAAACGTCTTGATGGTACAATGACGGAATATCTGAGTAAAGTTCATTCTCTTCTTCATGATTTTAATGAGTTATTACCTCCTGCCCCCACTCCTTCTCAAGAACTAGAACAAAATCCAAGTTCTTCATGTTATGGGGTTTACATGGCCTTCCTGATGATTATTCTCATGTTCGTGATCAAATTTTGTGATCTCCTATTGTGCCCAATTTCACTTCCACCTGTTCTACCCTTTTGCATGTGCCAGATAAACACACCACTGATATAACGCCTCATGTTGATGACTCTTCTGCTTTAGTCTAGGAAAGAGCAAAGATCAAAAGACAAAACTAGAGTCCTAGGTACAGAGACAGGTACAACACGTAGTAGTTTTCCGATAAAACTAATTAATGCCTATATTTGATACCTTTTCTAATAGTATAGAAGTCTTTTGAGGTCTTTTTTTTTTCTGAAAATGATGGCAAAGGTGTTGTTTTATTTTTTTGAAAAATGTCATCAACAAACACTACCACATAGTTACACCCAACTCCCGAATGACTATAAAACACAACGATCAACCTCATTTCGATTCGTACCTATTGGACTACTACACCGAATCTACAAAACCATTTATTGAGAAACTATTTAAGACTATATAAAGATTTAGGGAGACAAAATATGTACCCAAAAGACTCCCATCCAGCAACAAAAACTAGGAGATTGCTCCATATAAATCTCCTCCAGCAAATCACCATGTTAGAAGGCCTTTTGACATCCAATTGATAGAAAGGCCAATGTCAAAAAGCAGCCATGGCTAAAAGTAATTTGATCAAGGCCATCTTGGCAACTAAAGAGAAGGTGTCACAATAGTGTAATCCAAATATTTGAGTATAACTTATGGCAGCTAAATGAGCTTTGAGCGGATCAATAGCATTATTAGGGCCAACTTGACGATAAAGATTAATCAACAACAAATTTCCTAGGAGGCAAAGGAACAATATTTCAACTAGCACTATTCTGAAGAGCACACAATTCATCAATCATGTATTATCACTTACCAAGGTGGGCTAAGGAATCACCTATAACTTTAGGAATTGATACAGAGGAGGGGAAGAGAGACAAACACAATGGGATGGAGACAACTTGTGATAACTCAGAATGACATAATGAGGATAAGGATTACGAGTGGAATGTGTACCTTGAAATAATAGGTTAGTTGTAGAAGGGGAGAGTTGAATAGAGCTTTCCTTTTCAACAATAGTGCCCTTTCCTTTTCAACTATGCACTCTCCATTGCCAATTCTGACTTTTAACTCCTTGAACAACTCTTCATCTTAGGTCATATGATGTGTGCATCCACAGTCAATAAACCAAATTCTCTATTGTTGCTGGTGGCAAGGCAGGTTGCTGCAAATAATTGGTCGTTCTTCTTCTATTGATCAGCCACTTGAGCCCTAGTTTGGGTCTGCTTTTTTTTCTAACAAATTTTTTCAGTATGACCAAGCTACTTTCATTTGTTGCAGCATATAACCTCTTCCAACATCTAAAGTGAGGATGACTCCTCTTTCCACGGTGCTGACAAGGAGGATGATTTGACTCCTCATCTTCTCCTTTACCACCTTAGTTAGAACTCTCTCATTGCACAAAGTTGCTCTCTGTGAAGCCTTCTTTTTCTTTCCTTTGTAACCATAACTGAGATTCAGCTTGGCCTGTAAGGCAAAGCACCTTCAAACATGCCTTCCTCCCTCAAGCGTCTTCTTATTCTTGGGCTTGGCAAACATACAACAGTTCTGCCAAAGTGATGATTGCCAAATCTTTGGAATTTTCCAAAGAGAAAATAGTGAATTCAAATCTCTCAGGAACAGTCACAAGGATATTTTGCACAATCCTTGTATCAGCAAATTCAGTTCTAAGCAATCTGACCTTGTTAACAGTGCTTAAAATTTGTTCTATATACTTTCATTGTTTCTGACTCCATCATTTGCTTCATTTGAAACTCCCTAATCAAATTCAGCAGATGCATCTCTTTAATTTTTTTCATTTCCTTCATACTCTATTTTGGCCTTTTCTGATCATAGACTCAATTTTTGTGAAGATTGTTGGAGAAACAGCTGAAAATAGGCAATATTTTGCCTTTGATTTTCGCTACCTTATTCCCTTATGATTTGATCAGGTAATGTACCAACCTCATAATCCTTCTCAAAAGCCTCCCAAAGATCACTCGCATCAAGAAAAGCCTTGCCCATAGGTGATAATTGTAATACTCAAAAATTGGTAGGTAGTATTAGGACTGAGTTATCAGACTACATTACCAATTCTCAATGCTAGTATTTGGGTGTTTGGTAGAATTCTCAACCTCAATAGGTCCCTCAAAAACAAATAAAGCTCATAACACCAATTGTACAACTCAAAATTATTTTTAAGGCTGAAAATGTTCACACATTTATTCATGTCAACCTTTAAATACAACAAAATATAACAGATCATTGGTTACATTTCCACCCATTAATCTGAAAGTAAATAAGAAAACTACCCATAAATTTGTTACAGTCCATTAATGATGCAATTCTAGCTTCATTGCATGTGCCCAGTAGTTTCTTCAAATTGTTTTGAATTTGTTTATCTTGAATGGAGTAGGAGATGCAGTGGAAAACATGGAGAAATGAAGTATTGGTAGTGGTTGAGTGATGGAATTTGGTGTTTGAATTCCTAGTGAGGTTGGGTCAACACATAGGAGGAAGTCTAGAAGAGTCTAGCAAGAAGACTACTCTAGAGAGAGCTCAAGAACAAGAAGAGGCACCAATGATTTTGGCAGCATAACATTTCTTATTCCCAGCTGAAAAGTATACAGGCAAGCACTCTTATTTATAGTGCTTTAAACACCTAAACTTGTGCTACAAGCTTCTAAAATCCTCTCCACTCACTCACTGACATGTGGCACTAGTAAGTTGTGGAGCAAGCTTCATAATCCTTTCCATTCATATAGTGACATGTGCAAGGATAGCTTGCAGTCCAAGCTTCAAAATACTCTCCAATGAGAAGTGGACAAGTGGCAAAAGAGACTTGGAGAGCAAGGAAAAGTGGCGGTGGCGCCTTATGTGGCACATTCTTGTAGTCTTGCAAGCTTCATAGGTGGACGTCCAATATGGCTTTTGGATACAAGGCCCAAAGCCCAAAATTTTATGCTACTTGACCCAAAATACAAGGTCCAAAATAAATTCTTACACTACTCTACAATTTTTACAAATAGAAGTATTGTATTATTGATGCTCCAAAATCTCTAGAGTGATCTTTTCAATTTTGAACTTGGGCCCAAAAGACTGATTGGAGGCTCAAATAGACTCAAATAAGCCCAAATTACTAGTAAGCTCCTGATCAATTCTCTTTGTGACCTCTTCATTCTTGACTGCAATCTCTCAAATGGATTTCCATCAATTAACACTCATATTTCTTATAAAACTCATAATAACAATAGGAATAATGCTCTAATAAACTCTAATAATACATACTGATTCACATTTTCAACAGTTACCTGCATCCCTATTATATTATAAGCATTTAAAATCTTACAGGTTATTTAAATATGAAATCCAAAAAAAAGATTCAACTAATGTTTCCTTTTGTTTTGAAAATAAGGAGTAGCATTGATATGATTTTAAGTATTAGGCTATGATCAGAATAATGACTTCTAGTAAACCTAGTGTCATTTTCTTTGAAGCTATATCCTTATTGCTTCGAGAGTACATTTTGTGTGCCATATTTTCCCTTTTCCAATGTAATTAACACTAAACACTTGTCATTTATAACCCTCAACTTTCATTTTGGCAACCAGGACAATGTTTTGTGCACTGTTCAGAAGTTGATGAGTTAATGTCGATTGGCTATTTTCATACAAATAATTCTACCAAAGGATTGATGAATTAATGGTTGGAAAATATGAGCAGGAGTGTTAGTTAAGATGCATTGTAATAAAAACTGTATTGAAGCGGCTAAGACAATGTTCAAATTTGTGTTCTAAATTGAAAGTTAAGAATTTCTTTGCGAAGTCCCAAAGCTGAAGAGGAGCATATTTTTTCTTCTAAGGCCTGGGTCATATATTGTGTGTAGCTTCATTAATTAGATAATGAGATTCTTATATTTCTTCACATTCTCTTCGTTTTCAGCAGAAGACCTTGGATCATTTTAGACATATAATCTTGCTCTCTTCCCCTCAGGTTTCCCTTCTCTTCTGACTCTTGAAATCATTTCCAGACACGCCTTTTACTATCATTTCTTAACAGTGAATGTACACTTGCATTTAGGTATAATATTGGTATTTTAAATTGGACTAGATAGATGGTCTCTGTCGCATATATAAATGCATGCGAAGTTTGATAATCTATTTCTTAATAAATATTACGTCTCTAGTATCATGGTGCATCTGAAATGAATTCAAATGGCAAATAAACAAGGTTTCTGGATTTTTCATTTTGTTAGAACTATATGCTGGTAGATGAACTTTATACTCAAAGTAGTAAGATTTTGTTGGAAATATTTTATCGTTCCTAATTTAGATCAAATAAAATACTAAGTGGTTGTTTGGTTTCAGAAAATGCTTTTGCTTTCACTTTTGATAGTAAAAATGTGACGTTATTTTCACTTTTTTTTATTTTATTTTATTTTTGAGGATAACAAGTCTGTCAACAAAAAGTAAATGGAAATAAGATAGCATTTTTGCAATTAAACGTGAAAACTATAGATAAAAACAAAAAAAATATTTATTCAAAGTAAACAGACCTTAAATATGTAAGGAACCTTATGTGTATGTTAAGTTAAGGAAATCCTCTTTCAATTTCTGCGTTTTTCTTTTCTCATCCCTATGTCTTATTATGGATTTTACTTGGATTTATTTGGTTTGCTGTTAAATAATTAAATTTTTCAGGATGGTTATGTGCCTTACCATTCAGCTAGAATTGAGTCATGCCAGGCTGCTTCACATGACAATTCGAAGAAGGGTAGAGTGTTCCTAGAGATGCTCAATGCTTGTTTGGACCAAATTCGTTCGAATCCCTCTGAACGTCGAGTTTTCATCCGATGTGATGTTAATTTTGATGCCAATTCCTACGGCAAGAATTTAAACTCTTTAATTGGGAGGGCTGCTCATATTGAATTTCTGGAGTCTGACATTTTTGCAAGGTTCATAATGTGGTCATTTCCGGAACTATTTTGGTAGCTATTCCTATAAAGTCTTGTTTGCATTCATGTTTTCTAGAGCATTCCCACTAAATATCATCAAGAGAGCAATTCTGGTCAGATTTCAGTCACAAGTTTACTCAGAATGATCTATGTGGTATGTTTAAATTGGCTGGAGGATATACCTAAGCTGCATATTTAGTCTGCTTCAAGAACACTTGTACACATAGCTTCAGGAACAATTCTTAGTATAGTCATGTAATTATTTTAGATTAGGTAGATGACTATTAATGCCATGTTATGTTATATACGAAGCTTTTATCATACTGAGGGAATGGATTCAGCACGCATTGCAACGCAATTACAAAATTAGGTATAAATTATTTACTATGAAATAGGGATATATTTTAAACTTTTAAAAACTGAATTATACTCTCCTTTACATTCTGGAGTTCATACAGCGGCTGTGATTCACATTTTTAATTTTAAATTACGGAGAAATTTTTATCAATATTTTTCCCCGCTGAGCAAGATGACGACCATATATATCTCAGCCTTCTGTTATCGATAGTCATCTTTTTTTTTTCTTTTTTAGTAAAGCAAGTACGATGCTATCTATAATCTCAATTTGTAAAAAAATCATATACATGATGGAGCCAAACTAAACTCGTCTTCAAAAACTAAAGAAACCTATAAAAAGGTAGAAGATATTTATCTCATCAATACTAAGAAAAAGGAGTAGAACACCCTACCAACTATTATTATGATACCTAATACTTTGAGCAGCAAGGAAGTCAACATGTCTAATACCTTCTTTTAAATCTCATTTCCTTAAGAGTCGTATTTAATCATCTATTCAAAAGCCTCTAAGAAACAATGGTAAAAGTAGCAAATACTTAAATTATACTTGCTTTTATCACTTTTAATCCATTTACTTTGTTGTTTCGTATGATAAGCAATTTAAATAGCATTTCCCGCCACATGATCATGACTTAAAAAGAATAGAAGAAGATAAAACTTAAAAAAAGAAAATCCTTTTAATCTGGAGAGTAAAATATTAGAAATTTCTTGTAAAAATTGCGTTGTACATTATTTATTTGTAACTTTTAGGATTTTGTAGAAATATATTTGGACAAACTTTTGGTTTTCATTTAGCAAAAGTGGCATGTAAAATATGAATAGAAGGCTGAAGGAAGTCTCACATTTTTTCAAGACAATTTTTCGTCGGTCTTGAATAAGTCTTGGAAGCGTCGTGCACTACAAGTTGCACATATCTTAGGTTAGTATGCAAGAGAGACTATTCTTATTTCTTGTAAAAATCACTTTTAAATGAATGAGATATGTAAAGGGTTTCTTAAGCACTCTCTTATTAGTGTGTCTAACAACAGAAATAGAAAAACAACTCTATAATATTGAAAAGAATCCCACCACATGTTGCTCCAAGAAGCCAACATTCATAGTTGCTCCATGTGAAAAAGCTTTGACAATACTAAAATCCCTAATTGAAGAATTCATTCTTCTAGTACATGGTTACCCATTATATTATCATAAGTGATAAAAGTTTACTTTTTTTTTTATAAAAGTTTTCATGTTATGCATCACTATGCAATTTGACATCTCAGCTAGGCTGACACCTCAAGTAACAACAATCATCTGTCATCACATGAAAAAAGTATTATTAGAAAAAGAAAAAAAGAAAGAAAATACAAAAAAAAAAATATGGAGGGACTAGACCAAAACTCATATGTTAACAAAAACTATAGATATGTAGACTATACCTAATAATAAAGAATTCTAAGAACATACTAGATGGAAACATATTATACCAATGAAATTATTCTCTATAAATAAATCCTAAATTAGCCAACTTATCAACACACATATTCCCTTCACGAAAAATATGAGTAACTCTAAACCTGATTTTCCCTCAGTAATTAAGACAAGTATTTCATCGATTATGAAGCATCCATAAAACATTATTCCTAGCAGTAAACCCAGCACAAACCAAGGAAGAATCACATTCAAACCATACATTAGTAAGCCTCATCTTTTGAGCTTTCTCCATGGCATGTATAACTCCATAAAACTCAGCAACCATAGCAGTTTGAACTTCAAGAAACGCAAAGAAAGCACCAATAAACTCCCACGTACTCCCACAAAAAATACCTCCACAAGTAGCAAAACCAGGATATCCCCTAGCAGTCCCATTAGTGTTAATGTTAACCTAGCCTGGTGAAGGGAACTCCCATCTAACAGGAAGAGGACGAAAAGCTTTACCAATACGAGTATTAATACCAAAAAACTTAATCACATTGAAATCCAACATATCATTATTCATTTGAAGCTTTAGACGAATTTTCCACTAGACAAGTTAAATCTTTAATTACCGAAATAGCCTTAGAAACATCAATCTTATCCTGAAAACTAGCATAATTCCTCATATGTCATATCATCCAAATAGAAAAAGTTATCACAGTAAGCTTAATCAATTTAACCAAAGGACTATCATCACTCTTAATAAAAGAAAAGATCACCCTTATTATAGAAATGAGAAGTAAGAAGAATTTGTTGAACCCAACTCTAAATGTGCAAAGCATTAGAACATTCAAAAAATAAATGTTGAATAGATTCCTCGTGCTTTTCACAAAGCGTACACATAGAACATATATGCAAACCTTTATTATGAATATGCATATCTGTAGGAAGCCGTCCATGAAAATTTTTCTAAAGTATTAGAGTTTTGGAAGGCGGAATAGATGAAGACCAAATGAGTTTACCCCAACCATAAGGAACTCCTGGTTCCAAGAAAAAAGTCCTAGCTGATTTAAGAGTGAACAACCAGATCTAGACTCCAATTAGGCATTTGTTGTAAAGACAAGGGAATGTTCCAATCACAACTTGTCCAAAGCTGAGAGACTGTATCCGGAATGCTAGCACCATTAGATAACCTTGCAATATTTGCTAAAAAGAAGTAGTAAAACACCATTTATCATTCCAAAAATTAATAAAAGTACTTGTTCCAACAGTCCAAGAAGAATAATCAAGTTTAGTAGAATAAAACTGTTTAGTTCCAAGCCAAAGAGATGAGGATCTGTAAACCATTGTAAACTCGTATTTTGATTTAAGAACCCTGTCTTTCAGGAGAAAAGACCAAGGCTTATTGCTATAAGCAAAATTCCAAGCAAGCTTAAGAAGATATGCATTATTTTCATGACAATCTTCAAACCTCCATTCTCAAGAGGAGAACAAATTGTATCATAATTCACAGTAACTATGCCTTTTTTCAGAATATCACCAGTCCAAATAAAATTTCGACACCACTGTTCAACTTGCTTAAGAAGTGAAACAGGTCATTTATACATATTAAAGCTATAAGCTAGAAATCCAGTAATCACCATATTGACCAACTGAATCCGACCCATCATGTTAAGGAATTTACCTTTCCAAGATGCTAGCTTCAATTTGACTTTATAAGCCAAAGGTTGAAGAAATCGACATTTTGGAACACCAACAAAGATAGACACTCCTAGATAATTGAAAGGGAAACAACCATGACTACAATAAAGAATACGTTAAATTTTGGTAACAAATCTTGCAGAATTATCTACGGTGAAAAAACTACTCTTAGAATTATTAACATATTGACCAGAAAAATCATCATATGTTTTAAGAAAAATACTCAAATTTCTAAGAGACTTATGATCTCCCCTACATAAAACAAATATCTCATCAACATATAAAATATGATAGGGAGTGAGATAACCTTGCGGACTAGCCATATGTAGAATTTTCTTATCATTCACAAGCTTAGAGATACCTCTACTAAGAACTTCCTCTGGAAGACAAAAAAGTAAAGGGGACAAATGATCACCTTGTCTGACACCTCTACTGCAAGGAAAAAAATCCACCAAACTGCCATTTATTCTGATAGAACGCATAGATGCGAAGAATTGTACTAATCCAACCGAAAAACGAGGGGTGAAAACCAAAACGTGTCAAAACTAATAATAAAAACTTCCAACTCAAAGTGTCAAAGGGTTTATGAATATCAACTTTGTAAGCCACATTACCTCCTCTAACATTTTTAGAAAGCATGTTAATAGCTTCAAAAGCAATACCAATGTAATCGTGAATCTGTCTACCCTGCACAAACTCATATTGATTAGGAGAAATGATTCAAGCAGCCACAAGTCAAGCCTATCCGCCATTATCTTGGAAATGATATTAAATTAGAAATTAACAACAACAATGGACTTGTAATCTTTAATGGAGTCAGCACCCTAAATCTTAGGAATAAGAGATACCACATTATTGTTCATTCCAGGGAGAACCCAGTTTTGTTTAAAAAACTGTTGAGCAGCATTGCAAACATCTGTCCCAATAATTTCCCAACAAGAATGATAGAAAATGCCACCAAAACCATCAGGACCAGAAGCATTATTACCATTCAGATTAGAAACAACATTCTTGATTTCCAAAAAATCAGGACATTTAATCAACATCATATTCTCCTCATAGGAATCTAGCTCAAGAATATAAGTACCAATAAAATCTTTCATATTACTTATATCCAGAACATTAGAAATAGACTCAGCATAAAAAAAAAAGTCCAAAATATGATCCTCAATGAGTTTAGGATCCTCAATAACCTCATTATCAATCTGTAGACGATGAATCTCACTAGAATTATTTCTCCTCTTGACCATAACATGGAAAAAAGCAGTATTTCGATCCCCATCTTAAACCGTAACATCTTAGTCCTTTCTTTCCAAAACAAATATTGATAGTGAAGAGCATGATCAAGCTCCTCCTTAGCAATCTTTTCTTGATAGAGAAGCCCATCAATATCAGACAAACTAGTAGTCTCTAAGTTTTGTTGAATATCAAGGAGGAGACCCTGCTTAAGAAGAAATGCATTGTGAACATTACCAAAAGAATTTTTATTCCAGTCTCGGAGCTCAATTTTCAACCTTTTTAACTTATGTTGCAAAATAAACATAGGACAACCAACAACCTTATTAGCCCAAGAATCATGAATAAGCTTCATATATGAAGTGTCCTAAAGCCACATATATAAGAAACAAAAATTGCTAACCTTCCTTAAAGAATTATTAGCAAGAATAGGGGAATGATCAGAACAATTTTTAACTAGAACCTGATAAGTACAAGAATCTCATTCATCCAAACACACTACATTACATAAAGTCCTATCCAGTCTTCTATGAATTCTATGCAGCCCTCTCCTTCCATTACCCCAAGTATAACAAGATCCAATAAAAGGCATACAAGAAAGATCATTAATATTAATCCAATCAAGAAATTCATTACAAGAAACCTGATTAGGAGCCACCCCCTCTTTGCAATTAATTCAATTAAGAAAATCATTACAAGAAACATGATTACAAGAAAGATCATTAGTATTAAAACATTAGACGGTCTAGTTATCTTTAGATGATTTAATACTCTACTAGACGGTCTTATGTGTATAAGAAAATCTGAGATTTTGAAAATAAGAAAAACTATAAGTTGTGTAAAGGTTTCTAATAAAGTTTTATTTCATGTGCAATTTAAGTTAATCTTGTTAGACGGTATATAATATTAACATGTTAGACGATCTCACAATGCTAAACATGTTAGACAATCTCAAACTATTAAATATGTAAGGGGTTTTACAATGTTAAACTCGTTAGACAATCTCACAACACTCTACATGTTACACGGTATTGCTTTCGCTTACTATCTATGTAATCAAATCTTTTAGAATAAGTTTACTTTGTTTTCCCAAAGTTTCCTAAGAACTTAAATGATTATTAAACGTTTACAAACCTCGTATTAATCTTGTTTTAATGAGTTAACACCAAATATATGCTTTAATGTTTTTAAAATATTCAAGACTGAAAAGATTTCGAAATACAACATTCAAAAAAGCTTTTGAATATAGAAGCTTTTCAAATTCATGATTCTGTTTAATTCTAATTGTTTGCTTTTATTACAAAATATTACAAGTTTGTTTGAATAGTTTCCATAAGTAAATTTAACATTCAATACACAAAAATCTATCAAATTAGTTGTTTCCTTTTCGAGCATCTATGCAAAATCAATGAAGTTATGCATGGCAAAATTTATGCAACATCAAGTATTATTGTAAGTATTATTGTTTCGAGCTTTCAAATGATCATCTTTTTGAAAGGACTATAAGACGAAGATGTATACAACAACTTTATGTAGAAAATATTTAATTGTTTAGAACGTCTAGCTTTTTGGGTTGTGTTTAAACTTTGTAAATCTTCATATTATGAAATATACTCAATAAACTTTAATTGTGCTCTCTTGTATCTTAACAAGTCTTAGTCTCATAAAGAGATTACGACTAGTGTAAATTAAAGAGATTTGTAAATAGTCTTAGTCCATTGAAAATAAACTAATCTTTAGAATAAGAATTCGAGATTAAGAAAATAATTTATTTGGCTCAAAGAAATGATTAGTTGAGTCTAATGGTTTAAGTAATTTTAAAGAAACCTAATTATGGCAAAATTTAAATTTGGAATAGAAAACCTTCCGTTTTACTTTCAACGATTTTAGGAAACTATTACAAATCTTGTGATATTCAAAGATGCACTTGGGTTGTGGGGGTTTGGTCTAAATTTTAAACATTATAAAAAAAATGAGTTTTGATGTTAAATAACATACCTTGAGTTCTCTTCAAATTATAGAATCACTTCTAATTTTATCAGTAAATAAACAGAACCTAAACGAATTGTATTAAAAGAGAGTATTCTTATGATCAACGAAAATGGTTCAGTAATGTGGTATCAAAATTCAAATTTACTAAGTATAAATAAATTATATTCCACAACTTAAATTACAACCATAATAGTTATCAAGAGTCTCGTACATTAGGGCCTATATTTTAGTTTTTTCTACGTGCCCATGACATTTTCTAGCAATTGATAGTAATTCATAAAGTGCGAAAAAAAAAAAAGATATGACATAATTAGATGCATGAACTCTAAGTCAGATACAGGTCAGCGCTCGGACAGTAGAAAATTACACGTTGAATATATGGAAGCAGCAGCAGCATTCACCGCTAACTCTTTCTCGGAGCTATTAAATGTCGATGATCTACACATTGTACAATATCAAAATTGTCAAATTTCTGATCATTATTGTAGAAAGCAGATTTTTTACATTGGTATAAAATTCTGGACAATTTTTAATGCATGTTTAAAAGGGGAAAATAGGGGCAAAAATACAATCTGTAAATGGCTTATTGCTTCTAAACTTCACACAGATAGTATTCACAAAAATACTCAAAAATGTGTTTCCAAGACTCATTTTCAAAGATAAACACAGATTAATTTGTCCAGATCAAATATATGATTACCATCAAAAATTCAGGGCAAGGGAAATTAAACATGGGTAAAACGTATATTGAACAGAATCTAAACTGAACCAAACATCCGTGATAAAAGACAAGGAAAACCCAGGTATTTCACTTATCTAAACTGAAAATTGAACACATAATAAAGCAACAAACTTAAGGTACGTAATTCCCTAGGTAGAAAGTGATAATTTTCACAGGAACAAAAGTTCCAGTACAGTGCATAAGTATGCATGAGGGAACAGAATTAGTAGTCTTTCTTGAAAATGCATAAAGCTGTTTCAGTTCAATAGCAAAAATAGACACACAATCTCAATGGAGATCAAAAGCCATTATATGCAAACATTTATCAGCTTGCCTTGAAATAAATTTCAAGAGGATGCTTGGTACTTCAATTTTATTCTTATTCCTTTAAAATATTATATCAATTTTATTTCACTAATTTATAATGAGCATAGATGGCTCACAACAAATTAAATTTGCTTTATTTTTTCAGAAGTCTTGTTCTCTCCTAAATTCCAAATACTGATAAAGTCCATATTGGGATGTTATCTTTGTGTCTTTCTAGTTTAAAGATACACAACCTGACCAAAAGTACCAAGTCAACAACATCAATAGAACATAATTTTATGACATGTGATTAACACATTTACCTGGAATTTTTTTCAGAATTTCCCAGCTGCTGTAAACCAAAAGCCACACTCCAGTTTACATGTTGAATGCCCTGGTCACACAGCAATTGTTTTTCTTTCACTTGATTCAACCAACACTCCTGAAATTACCAACAAGGAAAAGTTCAGATTTGGATGAAGGAAAAAGCACAAACTTGTTTCTCAGTAACTTGGCATCTTCCTAGGTAGTGTTGGCAAAATCCTAAGTATTGGTTTATGAGAAGCCACTAGTATTAGTGGGTAGCTTTCCTAGACTCTGTATTAAGCAAAATAAACAATAAGTGATCAATTGTATAATACCCTCTTCATCAAAAATTCAAATCTCTCCCATTCCAAAATATTCTCTTTACTGCTAAAACCTTATTAAAAGGACTGCTTGTAATTGTATGTTTTGTAGACACGTGTGTTCTTATATATAATGAAGAAGAGATAAACTAACAAGTAACAAAATCAATAAATGAGAAATATTTGCTAAGATATTTCCCTATTTGATGTAATCAAATATCATATTTCCCTATTTAATGCAATCATATATTTAACACTCTCTCTCAAGCTAGAGCATATGTATCTAAGTCAAGTTTGTTATAAATGTTATCACCCAACATCTTTGAGAGACCTAGTGAACATATCAATCAATTGGTTGCTAAAGCTAACAATGTCAATAATGACAAAGCTGCATCAATTTAATGTAGGTGTGTGAAGATGACATGTCGAGGAACTAGCAACAAATGGTGGCGAGTAGTAGCTACATGATTTCATTCTTAGTCCTAATTCTCAACAAGAGCAGCTATGACAAATGGAGCATCAAGATTAATGCTCTCCTTGGTGCGCTAGATGCTTGGGAGACACCAAGAGGTCATATCGAGTTAAACAATAGGGATGACCTCTAGACAAGAAGGCTCTCTATCTAATCTATTGAGGATTAGAGTATGATGCCTTTGTGAAGATTTAGGAACCAAAGCCAACAAAAGAAACATGGGAGAAGCTTCAAACCTCATACAAAGGAGCAAATCCTGTGAATAAGGTACGTCTTCAAAAAAACCAAACTTTGAAACATTGCATATGAAAGAATGTGAAATCATATCCGACTATTTCTCTAAAGTCTTAATGGTCAGTAATCAACATAAGAAAAATGGTGAAAAGTTTGATGATGAATAAATTATGGAGAAATCTCCTAGATCATTTGATACAAAGTTTGAAGTTTTTGTTGTCATCATCGCATAAACAAAAAACTTGAAAGCTATGACTATTGAGCAACGTTTAGAAAATAAGAAAGGGATCATAGAGCAACTACTTAGATGCAAGTTGTTCAACCCACAAAGGTCACAATAATCAAAGCCAACAAGGACAAGGTTGCGGTGGAGATTGAGGATAAGGAAGAGGTCATGATGAAGAACATGAACAAGACGATATTGGAGGCCCTATGACAACAACAACATTCAAAGAGGAGAAAGCTCCACAAGAGGTTATTGGAAGGTGACACCTTATTGATGGCTTGCACGAATAATGAAAGAATTGAAGACAATTGTTGGTACCTAGACACTATAACAAGCAATCATATGTTATGAAGCTCAAACACACCTTTTAAATGGTCTAACACATATCAGACACTGACACGCATACAACAAATATCGATTAAGTGTCCAAGTCAAAAGACATTTTTTTGGATCTCTACAATTGATGATTTTTTCAAGGGTGTATTTTTTAATTCCTGTTTGAAGTTAAATAGAGGGGGAAATGGACTACCATTGGGTTCTCAAAGTTCATCAAAGAAAGGATGAGCACATGCTTTATGCACCTAAAACTTGGAGAGTATAGCAAAAGCCAGGATGCAAGATCAATAGCTTCCGAAGGCATCTTTTTGGGGAATATCTTGCGTCATGGGTGTGCTTTTATATGTGGAAACCTAAAGTCATTGCAGTTGGGATTCATACGACGTTCCTCTCTAGTGGGTGTGCCAAGCACCTTTATAATATGTACGAGTTGGTCAACAACATTTTCACTAGGAAATAATGGCTGGCCTAAAAGAACTTGTATTGATTGAACTTATATACTTAGTGGCACCAAATATAAGTTTTGATGTTTGATAGAATCGTGAACATATGCACGATATATTAGCTTCACCTGAACCATAACTTTTGCACTACCAAAATCACATAGCTTCACTTGGTGAGTAAGAGGATCCACCAGTATATTTTTAGTCTTCTTACTCACCAAGTGAAACTATGGGATTTTGGAAGTGCAAAAGTTTTAGCCCAAGGGGAAACCAATATATCATACATATGTTTACGATTCTATCAAGACCAGAACTTATATTTGGTGCCACTAAGTATACAAGTTCAATCGATTTTGATTTGTTGGTTGTGTAGACCAGCTCATACATATTATAAAGGTGCTTGGCACACCCACTCAAGAGGAAGTACACTGTATGAATCCCAACTATAATGACTTTAGGTTTTCACAGATAAAAGCACATCCATGGCACAAGATATTCCACAAAAAGATGCGTCTAAAAGTTATTGATCTTGCATTCTGATACTCTCCAAGTCTTAGGTATGATGCGCTTGAAGCATGTGCTCATCCTTTCTTTCATGAACTCCCGGTTAATTCCTATTTGAAGTTAAATAGAGGGGGCAATGGACAACCATTGGGTTCTCGAAGTTCATCAAAGAAAGGATGAGCACGTGCTTCAAGCGTAGTGCACCTAAGACTTAGAATTGTAAAACCCAGGATGCAAGATCAATAGCTTCTAAAGGTATCTTTTTTGTGGAATATCTTGTGCCATGGGTGTGCTTTTATATGTGGAAATCTAAAGTCATTGTATCATACATATGTTTACGATTCTATCAAGACCAGAACTTATATTTGGTGCCACTAAGTATACAAGTACAATCGATTTTGATCCGTTGGTTGTGTAGACCAGCTCATACATATTATAAAGGTGCTTGGCACACCCACTCAAGAGGAAGTACACTGTATGAATCCCAACTACAATGACTTTAGGTTTTCACAGATAAAAGCACATCCATGGCACAAGATATTCCACAAAAAGATGCGTCCAAAAGCTATTGATCTTGCATTCTGATACTCTCCAAATCTTAGGTATAATGCGCTTGAAGCAAGTGCTCATCCTTTCTTTCATGAACTCCCGATTAATTCTTATTTGAAGTTAAATAGAGGGGGTAATGGACGACCATTGGGTTCTCGGAGTTCATCAAAGAAAGGATGAGCACGTGCTTCAAGCGTAGTGCACCTAAGACTTGGAATTGCAAAACCCAGGATGCAAGATCAATAACTTCCGAAGGTATCTTTTTTGTGGAATATCTTGCGTCATGGGTGTGCTTTTATATGTGGAAATCTAAAGTCATTGTAGTTAGGATTCATATGACGTTCCTCTCTAGTGGGTGTGCCAAGCACCTTTATTATATGTACGAGCTGGTCAACAACATTTTCACTAGGAAATAATGGCTAGCCTAAAAGAACTTGTATTGATTGAACTTATATACTTAGTGGCACCAAAAATAAGTTTTGGTGTTGATAGAATCGTGAACATATGTACGATATATTAGCTTCACCTGAACCATAACTTTTGCACTACCAAAATCACATAGCTTCACTTGGTGAGTAAGAGGATCCAGCAGTATATTTTTAGTCTTCTTACTCACCAAGTGAAGCTATGGGATTTTGGAAGTGCAAAAGTTTTAGCCCAAGGAGAAGTCAAATATATCATACATATGTTTACGATTCTACCAAGACCAGAACTTATATTTGGTGTCATTGAGTATACAAGTTCAATCGATTTTCTAACTTCAAATTGAGAATTCCCTAAGATAAATTTCAGAGTTTCAAAATTATAAAATAAAAAAAAAATTGTAGCTAACAAATTACCCAAAAACCATAACACAAATTAACATCTCCTAAGTTCAATATTTAAAGTCAAGACCATTACTAAGAAATTAATGCCTGCTTATAGAAATAGAAATATATATCAAAATATAAAAGTGAAAGCTAAAGTAATAAAACAATTAAGAAAGAAAAACTATATATGGTTAAACATACATTGATTTCCATCAACTGCCCTCAAATTAGAGAGAGAAATTAATAAGGATTTTCTGCACTTGATTGATATACATATAATTCGAGATCCAATGCTAAGTTGCTAACCAACAAGGTCAGAAATTTAAATAATGCATTATTTCGAAGTCACTTAACACCAACCGAGAAACTTGCTGGTATCTTAAACTAAATCACTACTAAAAGGTCGAAGGCACTAAACTGAAAAGAGATAATCAAAGGGGCAGTCCTGATTTTGATTCTAATAGCTAAAAAATTAAATACTCAACCCCACTCCCTAAAAAATAAAAATAAACAAATGAATATAATTTATAGCAAAGAAGCTTAGCATGCATCTAATTAATTATCTCCAGGCAAACTCCATCCCTTTGCAGGAATGGTGCAAAAATCTGGCAACTAAATAAAGCTCTCAATGTTCAGCCAGATTCACACTAAAGTATTTGTTTGTTACAACAGCCAAAATAGAATAACGATCAACAGAAACAAACCCATAAAAGGTAATAAAATAAATTTGAACTAAATTGCAGCCATTATACTCATTAAGACAAGAAAAATAAGTCTTGTAAAGTGCGAAGGAACAGAGATCAAAACAAAGGTAATACTTTATAGAAATAGTCAAGGAAGCAGGATTTCAAATCCTATTATATTTCTGAGTCAACAAAAGTGCATTAGAAAAAATGGGGAGAATACTCAAAACAAAGCTATTTATAGTTATTTCAAGGGCAAAAACAGGTTTTTGAGACCTGTATCACAGTTTATAATCCTACTGAAAACATACTAAGAACATAAACAGAAAACAAACCAGCCACTACCTTACGTTTCTTGTATGTGCACCTATTCCATCCCCCACAATACCTTACTTAGCTTGTACAAACACCTATTCCATCCCCCATAATTTCTCATATATTATAGCATTTACTAAATTACTGAACCGAAAGAAGTCTAGAGTAAACCACAAAAATATTAAAAAGATGTTGTCTCTTATGCACTCACTAGTTGTTTTTCCTCTTTTGAAAGTGCTTCATCCTATTATATTTCTGAATCAACAAAAGTGCATTAGAAAAAATGGGGAGAATACTCAAAACAAAGCTAGTTATAGTTATTTCAAGGGCAAAAACAGGTTTTTGAGACCTGTATCACAGTTTATAATCCTACTGAAAACATACTAAGAACATAAACAGAAAACAAACCAACCACTACCTTACGTTTCTTGTATGCGCACCTATTCCATCCCCCACAATACCTTACTTAGCTTGTACAAACACCTATTCCATCCCCCATAATTTCTCATATATTATAGCATTTACTAAATTACTGAACCGAAAGAAGTCTAGAGAAAACCACAAAAATATTAAAAAGATGTTGTCTCTTATGCACTCACTAGTTGTTTTTCCTCTTTTGAAAGTGCTTCATCCATATGATTAAACAAAGCAGTCCATCTTGACCCATGCATATCTGCAATTTGGCTAGTGGGAAGTCCCGCAAACATTTTCATAGTGTAAGGATCACAATCTTGGCTATTAGCAAATTCCTTTGATATAAGTAAAGGTAACTCAGTAGTGATAACGGATCGAACTCTCCTCCTACTTCGTCGCAAAGCTGGGAATTATAGAAAAAAGTACAAAAAATAACATGTAAGCAGCTTACCTACAAAACCTGGCAAAATGAATTAGATATATGGCTTTACCTGAAAGGCGTCCTTTGATATCTTGATGCAGAAGCTCCAACCATTGAGAAGCAACAGTAGCAGCTGGAAAACACAGAACCACCCATATCAGCAAAGGCACAAGGAAGAATCTATTTTAAGGAATCTTTCTTCAGTATCCCAATCTATCACTGAACAACTACTTATGGTACCAAATGTATAACATTTTCTACTCAAGTGTAGTGTAAAAAACTAATTTCAGACCACATCAGTTCATTGCTAGCTTTTAAACTCTAATAAGATTAAGAACCCTTGCATCAATTTTGCATTACATGAAAAGACAAGCATAAAAGGAGACAAAAAAGTAAACTGAGCATAATAAAGCACAAGCATGAGGGAAATGGTTACAAGCCTTTTAGGGAAAGAGATGAAACCGTTGTGACATTAGAAGATTCATCGTTTGACAAATTGGTAGAACTCATTGATGCCCTAGTTTCAGATGACAATTTCAGAGCCAAAACATCATCCTCCATAATATTCGTTGACTGCGTCATACAACTTTTAAGACTTCCTTTCTCTGCAGTGCTTGTGTCATGATCACAAACTTTACCCTCCAAAATCAGGGAAGAAGAATCATTCATTGTTACAGGAAACTTTCTTGGTTGTTTGTTCCCTGAAGAGCTAGGTAGGACCCCTTCCTCGTCGGCCACATTTTCTTGATCCCTCTTACTAGCTTCTAAACTTCCATGTATTCGATGTGCTGCTTGCTTGCTCGCTGTGCTTGTGCTTTCATGTTTTTCAGACCTTACAAGATTCTCAATAATTGAAAGAACTTGTTTTCTATTCCTAACATGATTTATAATTCCGGGGTTCAACTCATTCAGCAGTCCACTTGGAGCAGCAATCTTGGTAAATCGGTTAACCTGTTCCCTCTTTGCAAGTTCCATCTTTTTCTTGAGCATTTCACTCTTACTTTTCCTCCCACGTTGCTTCGGCTTTGGAATACCAGCGTGAGAGGGTGACCAAAAGCCATATTCCTTCATCTGCTGCCATTTCATCTTTGGATCTTTCTCCTCCAAAGGTCCAACACAGCTTCCACTCTCCGATACATCCTTCAACTTAAGAGAATTGCGCCCTCTAGAGGAACCTGCAGGATCCAAATTCACAGAGCTTGAAACATCTTCTGCATTCAGATCCACATTAATTCCCCTAGAAACTACTAAAGTACCATGTCCTTTATCTTGCTTCTCAGTCAAAGATTCTTCGGTAACTTCAACATAGCCCCCGCTCTTGTTTGCTTCAGCGTTAAGATCCAGAGGCCTATCCGCAAAATTCACCTCTTCCGGCAACGCGTTCCTTCCTATTTTCCCTTGTTGAGAAGATTCCAAGGCACCCAACGACCACTGCACAGTGTTTTCCTTCTTGATTTTAAACTCCGAATAACGGCTATTAGTTTCTGAACAATATTTATTGAAATCCCAAATTAAAATTGAGACTAAAATGCAAGTATGTGGGATTGAATTTTACAAAACAAAAACAATAATTAAATCGGATATTTAGATGAAAAGCTGAATCCTTTGGCGATAAAAATGCATGCTTGTGAAAAGCTAAAACGACGTAGTTTGGCTGAAACGCGAAATTACCCTCTGAGTGAGCAAGGGAGCCAAGATCTTTCATCTTGACTCGTTTACGAGCGTTGTGCTCAGCGTGAGTGATTCCTCGCTTCTCTCCCGCGATCTGAAACACAAAGGTCGAATGAGAAGATTCAGATTTGAAAGCAAGAATCGAAAAAAAAAGAAAAAAAAAAACCGACCTTGGAATTTGTGGGGGAGGACAACAGCGACGCTGTTCCAGAATTGCAATCCTCGTTCATACGTTAAATCAAAGATTGTAGTGTGTGAATGTCGGAAGGAGAAATTTAGGGTTTGTGAAAATGGATCTGGTGGGTGAGAGTGTGTGATAGAGCGAAGAGGGAAAGAGAGAATAAAGTTTGAATTCGCAGATAAGTGAGCGCGCGTTCCCTCCCATGTCCTGGGCTCACATGCATACAAACAATATGGAGAAGACACGCGCACCAATGTATTTTCAAACATTCAAAAATTGAAAAATCTTCATGTTTAAACAATGATTGATTTGTTGTTATGTTGCTACGTTGTTCCGAATAAAAAAACTGATTTCTTAAATATCTGAGATTTGTAAACAAAAATTATATACCAATAAAAAAAACTATGTTTCTATGAATGAAAATTCTTCATCCAACGATTTTTAGAATTTATATGTTATTTACAATAATTGTTTAGGGGGGAAAAGGAGAGTGGTCATTTTCAAATTAAAAAAAATTGACATGATTATTATGTTATTTTCAAAATTGTTTGAATGAAAAGATCAAAATGTATTCTTTGAGTAAAAAAATATCATTGTGATCAAATTATCATAATTGTTAGATAATCAAATTTATTTACAAATATATAATTTATGCTTTTAATAAATTTATATGAAGAATTGTAATTATATTTATCATCAACTAGTAGGAATACAGGCGCTCTCGCGCCTGTGTATCTGCATTTCTTTTTTTTTCATTTATATATTAAACAATGTTATTATTCGTACACTTATATTAACAATAGAAATTTATAGTACATTATGAATAAAAAAAATGTCATTATCATCACTATTATGTAAAATCATTATATCTTGGTGCGAATTGGTTTAACGAATGCGAGTTATTAATCATCATTCTAAGTGTTTCATTCTTTACAAATTTTGTTTCTTACGAAAGAATGTCAATTATGAATAAATTGCAAAATGCACACATATATATAAGAAAGAACAAATTTGCAAGGAAAATAAGAACAAATTTGCAGAGAAAAAAGAGGAGAAATGAGAGACAAATAAATATAATTATAAATAATATATAATCATAACAAGTGTAACAAAGAAGTTGGGTAAAGTGAAGAAGAGAATGTGCATACCTAAGAAGAATGAAAGAGTTCTTTGTGTTGAAAGCATGAAACTTTCTTCTTCTTTTTTCTTTGATCATTACACATCATTACACTTTTGGGAAATAAGATTCACTTCTTAGATCCATTGGGGTTTTTCTCAACCATTGAAGAAGAAATGGAGAAGAATGAGATTTGAAGGAAAATGTTTGATTAAATAAGTGAAAAGAGGAGTGACTCAAAACATTTTGAATTATGTTTACAATTACTCCATAATTCATAATTCATAATTCATAATTCATAATTCAAAATTCAAAATTTAAAATTCAAAATTCAAAATTTAAAATTTAAAATTTAAAATTCAAAATTTAAAATTTAAAATTCAAAATTTAAAATTCAAAATTCAAAATTCAAAATTCAAAGTTTAAAATTTAAAATTTAAAATTATAAATTCAAAATTTAAAATTCAAAAATTCAAAATTTAGTTTTTAAAAATAAAGAAGTCACAAAATGATAAAGATCTCCTATCATATATTTTTAAAATAAGAAAATAAAATATATGTATAAGGATAAATTTTGAATAAAATAAAATAGAAGTTAAGAGGAAAATCCCCTTTATATATAGGTACAGATTAAATATATTTTAATCATTTTTATAATTATGATTTTTAAGATTTGATATTCTCAATAATTATGATTTCTTGGTATGAAAGATAATATTTTATAAATTTTATGTGGAAATTAAGAAAATTAAGGATGATGAGTGGGCCAAGTATGTAGATTAGGTAACTAAATTATGAATAGGATAATGAGTTAAGAATACTCAAAAATATTCTAAATTGCTTCTAGAAAATCAACTACAATAAATAAATACATTACTATGAACTCAAACTCATAAAAAAACACAAGATATTGTCCTTACACGTATGCAAGACTTAGAAAGATGAGAGAACTTGAAATTTATGTTGTGTTTGGATTGGAGGGGATTTGTGGAGAGAGGAGGGAGTGAATTTATGAGAATTAGAGAGGAGGTGTGAGAATATGTAGGAGAAAATAAAAACTTGTTAGAACTAAAAAGTAAAACAAAGTTTATCGTTGGAAAACTTGATGTCTCCAACTATATGAGCTTGGTGAAGAATGTGTTGTTAGATTACTAATCTTACTTTTTAAAAGTGATTTTGAGTTGTTTATATAATATTTTTTATAGGTTTTAATTTAAATTTGTTTTAGAGTTTTGAATTCTTTAATAAAAGCTAAGTAAATTTTAATTGATTAAAAATATTTTAAATTATCTAATATATTCTTATCTTTTTTTGTGTTTACAACTTGAATTATTCTTAAGAATACCATAAGGAAGTACATTTGATGTTATGGTCTTTGCCCATTTCTCCTTCTGGTGAGGTCTGCTAGATCCTTGGCGGGATCTTCACTTGAAAGTTGAAATGACTTCTCATAGTGTGAATGGTAATTTGAGTTCTTGGTCATCTCCTTGTTGGCTTGGATTGCATCACTACACCTTCACCCTCCCGAGTCAAATATCAATCTACAATAAACATCAAACAAAAGCATAATAAAATTCTTTATTAAAAGAAAATTAAGACAAGTGCATATAAAGAAAAAAAAGTAAAGAAACAATGCCCTTTATTTTTGGAAGAGTTTTATGTGAAAAACTTAAGGTCGTTACTTTGGAAATATTTGTTTCTTCATTTAGTTTCTGCCATTGCTTTATGCTATGAAATAACAAGACAAAGTACTTTTTTTTATATAATTTTGAGAAGAAAAGTTAGAATTATGTTTTGAATGAAAAGAAGAGTCCAAAGTATGCAATCCCCCTTTAAGGATATTTCCCTAATTATGTTTGTAGGGGGTGCTATAAGAGACTCTTAATCTTTTCTAGTTTTTCTAACATCTCTTCTTCCTCCTCTTTTATCTCTTTTCTTTCTCATCTCTTTTCTTTCTCATCTCTTTCTATTCTTTCTTTCTCTTCCTTCTTTAATAAGAGCTTGTACTTTTTTCTAAACTCGTTATCTCTTCTTATTAAGTTTTTTTCTCCAACTATAAATTTTCTTTTGTTTCATTTCTTCTCTGTTTTTTTTTTTCTCATAAGAAGGCGAAACAAAGCTTCTTCTAATGCAAGCCTTTAATTCATGGCATTTCAATATTTTTGATTTTTTTTTTCTAATTGCAACATCATATTACCTTTGTTTTCACCAAAACATAGCATATTCTTGAAAACTTAAAGTAGTCATTGACACTTTTCTCTCTTCATTTACTTAGTGACAATAAAAAAGTTTCTCAACCTTCATCTTCTAATATAAATATCCTTCAAAAAAATTATTTCCATAGAAGGGAGGAAGTTCTACCTTAGAATCTTTATAGTGTTTCTTGTCTTCTTTGTGAACTCTTTCCATGTTTTCTCCTAGATTGTTATTTTTGTTTCATGAATTGAACTAACATGTCTTTCAAATCCTCATCTTTTTTCCTAACTTTCGCATCTCTTCTCCTAGTTGCCTCATCTCTTTTTTCAAGTTTTCTTTCTAATTTTTTTTGAAGATTCTAATCTCATCTCTTAGATTTAACTCTTCATTATTATCCTTGTAGCTTCCATGCACACTAGAATGTTTACAATATCTAAAATGGTCACTCATTTTTTATCAAAATAAAATTTTCAAGATTTTGAATGGTTTTCACAAATATGGAGTGATAGATTTTCACAAAAAATTTCAAGTGAGTATGTTCATGTGCCTTTATTTGGACCAAAGGAAGGTTTATTAAGTGTGTAGAAATGAGATGCTAGTTATTGCCATAGATTAAGATTACTAACATAAAATTTTTAAAATAAATAAACTTCAAAGTAAATTAGACAAATCCTAGTGTGAAAGTCCAAGTGATAATTGTGAGCCCCTTGAAACACTTTCACGAGTCTAACATATTTCTATTATAAGGCTTACTTTCAAAGACATTTTCCCAAGACACCCAAGAAATAAAAGAAAATACACAAAAATAGAAAATTACAAGTTACAACACAAATTTTCGTAACAAAAACATCTTAAGCATACAAGCTCATGTTAGAAAGAATTTTGCTACGAATTTTTGGTGTTTGTGATGGAAATTTCGTCACTAATTTGTTTTGAAGTATTTTTGTGTGGATTTTTTTCCACCTCTCAAATTGCCTCTTCTAACAAGAGTTTTCACTATTTTAGAAGTTCTTCCTTAACTCTTAAAGTCACCAAAAGTAACTTGAACAATAATTCACCAAGACAAAAAAAAAATACTACCCTAAAGAGAGGTGACGATGGAGGACCTTCCCAACCACCTAAATCATCAAACTCAGAAGAAGAAGAAGTATTGAATAGAAGATTATTTTCTAAAAGATTATCTTTTTGAAGCCTTGTAAATTTGTATAGAGTAATTAGGATTTTCTAATTCAGTTTTTAAAATTCTATATTAGACTTTTTAGGCCTTGTATTTGGGACAAATTTTATATTAGAATTGAAGAGCTTGAAGGGAAGTCTACTTGTCATCCACATAGGCACCACATGGACACCTACATGGATTCGTTTTCCTTTCTTTTACCAAAGTTACTATTCTTCTTCCACATGGTGCAATGGGGGCACCTACTACTTGCCTTCTCCTCTTCTTGATGCAACTTGATGCAACTTGTCACATGGATACATGGCAACTCATGAATGAAGTTTTTTAGGAGCCACATGTCATTCCATGAATGGAGAGTTTTCGAGCTCCATTAGTCACTTTTGACTCTATAAATAAAAAGCTCTTCTATTGTAAACATAAAACTTCAATTGAGTAATGAATCTCTGCCTAAATGGTTTTCAAAATTTCTCTCAAGTCTCACTTCTCTTTTCTCTCACTCTCTAAGTGTAGAAGCCTTAGAAAAGTTAGAAACTTGGCCTAACCTTTTTCCTAACACCCTTCTCCAAACCCAAACTCATTCATATTCTTACCCATTTTCATTGAAATCTTTCGCTGCCATATCTTTTCCAATCATTCAAACCATCTACTGTAAGAATGTATGACTTTAAATTAGAGGGGGGTGAATGGTTTAAAGAGGGTTATCGCAAACTTTTAAGTCAAGAATGAAATTACTTCGAGAAACAGTTGATAAGGAAATCAGTTTGCCAAAACACAAAGCAAAAACCACAGCACCAGAAAAACAATCGGTTGTTTCGCAGAAACAATCGGTTGTTTATACCAGTTCACAAATATCAAAACTGAAATTAAAGAGATTAAGGATAGAGAGAATGCACACAAAGGTTTATACTGGTTCACTCTAAACCCAGAGCTACATCCAGTCTTCCCAGAAAACACTGGGGAATCCATTAAGCAATCAACCCTAGATCACTTACAACACAACCAAAGAAGTGACATTGATCCCCTCAAGACACACACTTCCTTTGGTCAAACACAACAACACTAAGAATGCTGATCTTGATCCCCTCAAGAACACACAACACTTCTCAGCAAACACACAAGGTTCTTTCAACAGATACAAAGGATTACACTTGTTACAGAACAAATCTGAAATCAATACAAGATGAAAAATCCTATCTCACACTCTTTGATCAAACTCAATCTCTAAGCAATTCTC
>Ga0123342_1000601_pt1 | contig 57580 bp, 14 predicted proteins | sample Turbeawhitnodule_FD_89960 | JGI IMG/M metagenome (GOLD analysis project Ga0123342, IMG submission 89960) | Root nodule microbial communities of legume samples collected from Mexico - Turtle bean Mexico white nodule | ecosystem: Host-associated > Plants > Roots > Nodule | place: Mexico: Nepantla... | reverse complement strand
TTTTGGCTTAATCCCAAGTCCCACATCGGTGGGTTCATTGTTTGGGAAGGAGGTTTGAGGGTTATATATTAACATCCCCTCCTTCACTGTTAAATATCCCAATTTGTAATATCTTCTCTCATAATAATAAAAGGGAGTTGTTTTTGCTGTGCTCGGAGATTAGGCTAAATAGGCCGAACTCCGTTAACAATTTTCGGGTGTGTTTTTCCTCTTTATCTCTTTTATTATTCTGCTTTATTTATTCAATATTATTTGTCGGGTAACTCTGTTAGGGTTTTGTTTTAGTGGGAAAATTACCCGTTTTTCCCAACAAGAATCACCAAAAATGAAGAGGGGAGCATGTTTCATGCTTCCATGGATATGAGACACAGAAGCAAAGAAGAAGAAGATGAGGAAGAACACAGTGAACTTCATCTTCTTCACAGAATCTGTTGCAATCTCTGATGTTTCATGGTTGACAAGTATATATATAACTATGATGACTTGATCCAACACTGAAAGGACAATGATTTTTGGTAGAGAACAAACATAACTTGAAATCTTTTTCTTAGTGTAAACAACTATTTTATGTGTACATGTTGTTGGATTTGGCTTGGTCAACGTATCTTGATGATGTTATCAAAATGAGAGACATAATATGAAGTTTCCACTTGCACACAAATTCCAGATTCAAATCCATTCCTTGTAAGCCGGCAAATAAAAAACATCTTGCTTATTCCATTATCACTTTAAATGAAAATTCAAAACGTCTTCTTATTTAAATAGAATCATTTTTTCTTTAAATTGTAAATTTTTTATAAAATTTAAAATTAAAACTAAAATGAAAGAAACACTAAATCCTCCGCAGAGAATATTGGTTCGATAGTTCTAATTATAGTAGACTTTAAATAACTCAAATTTAACTGTATATATCACTACCATTAATTAGAAACAATTTGTTTTATTGTAATTTTTTCTTAAATTCTTATCATCTAACTTAATTTTATAAAACTTGTTTATTCAATAAAATTTATATTTATTTATATATTATAAAATATTTTTATTTTATTGATTCATGAAATTTCTAATAAAAACACATTATATTTATTTTATTTGGAGAGTAGATAGAAAGTTGGAATGATTAAAATTTGTATATTAGATGGAGAGAGTGAGTGTTTGATGGCAGTGGCATTGCTATATTGTCACATCAGTGTCTTACATTTCTGACAAAAATGGTGCATCCATGATGAAGGTGGCGCCACCTTCTTGGACTCTAACTCTTCAGAGATGCTCAATCATTTCTTAGCTAACATTATTATACAACATGTCAAATCCACTCTCTAATGCCTTCACCATCTTCATGTTAATGTTAATGCCACATTCTAAAAACAACCAAATGCCAAAAGTTAATATACACTCTACTTTCTCTAAAGAATTTCTTTTCTTTCTTTATGTGGTATATTTTATAAATAAGAGAGCATTCTATATATAGGCATGGGCATTATTACATATTTTTTAAATAAAAAATAATAAAATTTTATTATCACCTTAAAACTTCACTAACAACATAATAAAATCTCACTCATAATTTTTAGTCTTTCATCTATTCAAACTCTCATTATTTTATTTTTTATTAACTTTTAAATTTAAAAACCACAAAATAGCATTTAAAGTTTATTCCACAAAACTTTTCCATAAACTTAAATGTTTCTATCATTCATCATGTCAATCATCTTCTTGTATCTTTTGAAAAGTACTTTTGGTAGCGATTTTGTGAAGATATATGTAACTTGATCGTGACTTATCACATGTACCAATTTCACACTTCCTTTCTTCACATGATTACGAATAAAGTGAAAACAAACGTGGATCTGTTTGCTTCTTTCATGGTTCGTCGGGTTCTTTGCTAACTCAATTGTTGATTTGTTGTCAACTTGAATCATGGTTGCACCTAGTTGCTTTAGCTCCATCTTGCTCAACAAGTTTCTAAGTCATATCGCATGACATACACACCAAGATGCTGCCACATATTAACTTCACACATCGATAGCGTCACGATCGGTTACTTCTTTGAAAGCCAAGAAAATGTTGTCTTGCCCATAAAGAATACATATCCCGATGTACTTTTCTGATCATCTATGTCTCCACGCCAATCGTTGTCAGAGTAATCAATCAACTTGTTGTCTTCTGCTTTCGAGTAGAACAAGTCGAGTGATACAGTACCTTGGATGTACTGTAAGACTCGTTTCAACGCCTTCCAATGTGAGTTAACTGGCTCCTCCATGAATCGATTTATAATGCCGACACTTAATGAAAGGTATGACCTTGTGCATGTGAGATAGCAGAGGCTTCCTACCAAACTCTGGTATTTCCTCACATCAACACGTTCTCCTCCATCAAACTTCGAGAGTTTTGCACCTGGTTCCATTGATACTGGGTTGCAATTTGCCATCTTATACTTCTTCAAAATCTCTTTTGCATATGTCTCCTGTGATACAAAAATACCCTCCTTATTGTTACCCATAAAAATGAGATCATTAACATAAAAAGCAACAAATATCATGTTACCTCCACTCTTCTTTGCGTAAAAAGCATGCTTGTAAGGACATTGCTTGAACCCGTTCTCCTTGAAATATGTATTGATACGAGTATTCCATGCCCGCGGTGCTTGCTTCAACCCGAAGTGCCTTCTTCAATTTTAGCACCTTCTTCTCTTCTCCAATTTTCATGTACTTAGGTGGTTGTTGATGACTTTCTACGACAAGTGCATCGCGTTTTCCGAAGTAATAATTTGTCCCTAAGAACAGATATCGATCCCACAAGGAACAATTGACTATTCAAGTACAATATTCGCTAAATATAAAACAGAACAATAAAAAGTTGGTTTGAAGATTGTTATAATGGCAAGAATTAACAAGAAAACAAATCAAAGAGTAATTGCTTAAATTGGAAAATAAGGATTAAGTTTCATCAATTTCACTCTTATGTATTTTGATTAGCATGTTAACATTATGCTCTTTGATTGAAATTGATGTCCGTATAAAAGTCATTTACACTACAAGAAAATCATGAAATAGAAACCAATTTTAGATACAAAAAATAATTAGTTGCTATAGTGACTAAATTAGAGACCATTATAGAGACTACAAAATTTTTGGTTTCTAAATTAGTTTCTATTATTGTTAAATGGTTTTTAAATTGGTATCTAATTAACAACCAAGGTTTTTGCTACCAAATTTAAAAACTAAATAATTGGTAGTTAAAACCTTAGTAGATAATTAGATACCAATTTAGAAACCATTTAACAATAATAGAAACTAATTTAGAAACCAATTTTTTTTTAGTTTCTAAAATGGTCTCTAATTTAGTTACTATAACAACTAATTATTTTTTGTCTCTAAAATTGGTTTCTATTTCATGTTTTTTTTTGTAGTATTATATCGATTCCTCGCATATAAATTTTTTAAAAATGTTCCCTAAATATCGATCTTTCGCATATTTATAAGAACAACTTAGGATCAAGCTCAGACGTTAATAGCAATTAACATTTCAAGTCTATTTCTAACACTACTAAAATTATTTAAGTATTGTTGTTTAGGTAAAAACTCTAAAAATACTTCCTAGTCAGATTTAAGATCCTCAAACATGTCACAAATATTTAAAAACAAAACAACAATACCAATAATCAATCAAGAAGAACACCCAAAGAGTAGAATTAGCCACGCATACTTCTAGCACATTTCCATTCTCCCAATTGGTTACAATTCACTCAATGGTGTTTTCCTCTCAATTTGGCAATTATTTTATATGTAAATTAACAATTAATACTCATAAGTGCCTTTATTTTAATATAAAATATTATGAAAATTAGGCACTTATCACTCTCCCCAACTTAGAGTCTTGTTTGTCCTCAAGCAAAGTAAATGAATATATTTGATTTTAAATAGCAAAACACTTAGTTCACTAAACAACATATCAGATTAGAAAAACTTATGATGCTTTCAAATTCAAATATAGAAAAATATAGACACAATCAACTTTCAGGATCAAATCAAAACAAATAAATGACAATTCATCAAGGAATTTCTTCTTATATGCTCACAGGTAAGTGTTTCTCTTTATTTTCACTGAATCATAATAAACCACAGTTACTTTTCATTTCATCTTCAAATCACAAACATATTAGAAACATGAATCTTGAGGTCTTTTCCAGTGTTGTAACGAGGTTGAACTTCCAAAAAAATATTTTTTTTTCAGATAACAAAATGCACATATTAAAGAAGAAGAACATACATACAATCAAATTATAGAAAACATATATGTTATTTAATCACCATTTTCTTTCGAGTTCACACTTTTCCTCATTTTCTTTCTATCTTTTAATGATCAAGATTTGTTTTTTTTTTAATTAATAAGAATAGATTCTTCCTATTTTCAACTTTTTGAGCTTTCAAAATTAAAACCACTATTCTCTTCTCTATATTTATTGCACCTATGTTCTCCTTCTTTAAACATGCTAAAGGGTAGGAAAATATATCATCAAAGGTTAGGGTGAAATAATAACAAAAAATTATTGACTCAAAGGGATATATAAAAATTTAAATTCTAATAAAATAAAGGTTGGCTATTTGGCCCTGGGTTACTAATTAACACAAACAAATGAATGTCTCAATCATCTTCATGCTCTTTTATGATATAATAAAAATAAAAATTAAGCAACCACAACCATCAATTCATCATAAAAGGGATTTCATTTGAATGCTTCAGTTATCATATCAGGTCGCTTTCATTAACCGTGGTAACGATATTTGACCCGTCACATTTACCATTGACTCTTGATACCAAATTGTAAAAACAATCAAATGCCAAAGTTAACACACATTTTGTTCTCTCTAAAGAATCCCTCTTATTCTCTTTCTCTATTGTATTTCTTTTTTGTGATACATCTTACAACTGAGAGAGCACCCTGTATATAGGTATTAGCACGCTCTTCTAAAATAGAAAATAATAAAATCTCATTATGGCCTTAAAACCCCACTAACAACATAATAAAATCTCACCCATAACTCTTGGTCTTTCATCTATCCAAACTCTCATTCTTTTATTTTCCATTAACTTCTAAATTTAAAACCCACAAAATAACATTTATGGATTTTGGTTTAGTCTTCCATATTTACTTGTATTTCCTTTTTTTTTTCTTTAATAATTTTTTTTTCATATAGTGACAGATGATTGTTGATACTTAAGGTATGAGTTTAGTCGAAATGTCAAATTTTATGAGTTTAGTCGAAATGTCAAATTTTATGAGTTTAGTCGAAATGTATAATGATGTCTAACATGAGAATTTTATTATTTTTCTCAAGTTATCCTAATTTTAACAAAAAAAAATTCCAATTAAATAGAAACAAATATGAATAAGTGTAATATAATTTTTTAAAATTTTATATATATATTCACATACTTATAATTGTTTTAAATTAATAAAACACTCATACTTAGGACCCACAAATTAATAAAGATTATTAACGATAGTATATAATAAAGAAAACTAACTACTATGATATCAGTGGTGACGACATTTATATAAAATATACATTTTCTAAAATAATAAAATATAATAGTGATAATATTAATTATAAGAGATATTTATAATTAAATTTTAATTTCAATAAGTTTTTTTTCTTTTATCTTAACATTAGTGTAAAAATGGGAAATAAATTATATTATATTAATGGTAGTGGAACCATGTTAAACATAAATAGTGATATTTTTTTGTTAATTATTTGGCATGCATATTACATGAGCTTTTGTTATCAATGTTGAATTAATCTCCACTAGTTACTCATTTATTGTCAAGTTTATAAATTTTGTTTTTTACATTGTAATTATAGTTTTAGTAGTTATAATTTATAGTACTGAATAGAATTTTGATTGATATTATGCACATAATTTTTATTATAAATAAAATAATGCAAGTTTTATAATCACTTTATTTTTAAAAAATATAACGAAAAAACTTGAAAAAAATAATGATGTAAAAAAGACTTTGAGAAATTATTATTGGATTATATATCTCAGTATGGAAAAATTTGAGTGGGTCAATTAGTATTATGCAAGTGAGATTTAGGATAAATATTAAATAATATTATTTTATTAAAAAAACTTCGTGCATCAATTTTGGTCAACAATGTCCTCTTATTATGTATATCTCAATTCACAAGTGATATAGAAGATTGATTTTAAAATTTAATCAATATTATATGCAAGATATTTTATTCACAACTAATGTGGAAATTTTATATTTCTTTTTAAGTCAACTACGGAAGTTACGTTTCTGAAACCAATTTCCAATTATTTTTGTTTGTAGAGTTTTAAAAAATTCCAACTCGAATTCAAAAATGATTTTTTTTTCAAGTATTAAAGTAAGATGAAAGTAAAAATAACATCGAAATTCAGATTCAGTGCCTGAAAGACAACAAAAAATCTTTGACTAAGAAAAAAAAAATGCTTTATGACTAAATTTGTAATAATATGCATCCAAAATAACATCATTATTTTAATTTTAAAGTGAAAAAAAAAATGTATAGATGCGCAGGTAAAATGTCTTCAACAAATTGTATGTTTTTAATTTATGATTAATTTACTATTTAAATTAATTAAAAATAAAAATACCACTACTTAAAAGTATACTATTTTTTATAAAATAAAAATATTATATAAACAAGTATATTTATTAAGTAAGGCTTGGATTAAAAATTATCTGTTCACCTTCGAAAGGGGTTAATTTTTTCTACAAATATTCGAACTAGGTTATAACTAATTGTTAAACGCATCCTAATAATTCACTAGGTGTACATTCTTTAGTATATTTAAATATATTTTTTAATTCTCATAAAATTAACATGTTTTGATTTTAGTTTTTATATTTTTCTATTACTTATTTCTCTAAAATTTTAACTTTTTATTTTCTTTAAAATCTGATTTTTTTAATTATTATTTTAACCTCTTCAAAGTATGCAATGATCACTTTTTATTTTGTGGGTTTCTTTTAAGGTAAACAAATAATATTTATTTTATAAATTTAAAAATAATTTAATATTAATATTGTATCATATATATATATAACCTATGATAAAAAAAATACTATTTTTTATTTAAGGGATGGTTTTTGTTCGTTATGCTGAAGTGGTGAATCTCTTAAGAAAATCACTCTAATTCATGGCATGGGTTCTTCAAAATTAGATAGCCTTTTTCCGTTTATGTTCACCTCTTTAATGTTTGAAAATATTTTATCTTGAGTTGGTAGATATATTCGTTGAACTTTCTTAAGAATATTATTATTTTTATTTTCTAAAGAAAATGCTAAAAAAATATTTATTTTCGATTTAGTTTCATAAGCTATGAATATTCATGAAAATTATCTAAAAAGGCCTCATAAGCCCAATTACAAATCTGATCCAACTAAGATAAGCTCATTTCTTATGTTCATTCCCGACAAATTCTCCTTGCACCTCCATTGTTTCTTCTTGCACTTCCATATAATTATTAAATATCAAATATACCCTTCTTTTTTTAAATGAATAGTAGATTAGTCAATTCGAAAACTCAAACTAGATCCGGAATTGTATACCGAATTCATCAATCCAATTTGTAAATTTAAAACACAAATCAGATTGGATACACAATCTCAAATCAGATTGGTTTTGAATTTATTCATTTCAAAAAATATTCAACGATAATCACAAATTGATTTATTTATTTATTTTATTGCTGATAAAAAAAAAATAATCACAAATTGATTAGCGATAGTATATATATATATCAACAATGCAGAGTAATGGAGAAATTCAAGAACATTCGATTATGTTGTGGTCGTCAAGCCATGACTTCGATCCACACAACTTCTCAACTTACTCGTTTCCCACCATAAAATAAAATAAGTTACTCCATCAACAATAAAACTTGTTAAATAAAAATACTATGTAGTATTATTGTTCGTCCGATGTAGAATAGGGGTTGATTTTATTGACTCGTTCCGCATAAGAGTTGACCAACATAAAAATACTTTTTTATAAAAATTAATAAAATATAAATTTTAAATAAATTTAAATTTTTTTATTTAGATAAATTAAGTAAATAATCTCACAATAATATTATTTCCACGATACATGCGTAATAAAATGTGAGTAAAATTTTCAAAATGTGAAATTAAAATACTTCTAAAATTATAGAATCTGAAAGTTAAAAATTATGTTTCAAATTATACAATATTTCATAATACACAATGCAAAATACAAATTTGTATTTTAGACGATAAATTTTGGATGATAATTTTAAAATGCGGACTAGTCCATCCTATCCCACACTTATCCCACGTGAATTACCATTATGCAAAATAAACTTAAACAAACTCTGATTTATCATCCCACTCTGATTTGTCATCCCGAAAATCTAATACACAATCCCAAATTCAGTTTATTAGGTCCAATAGATCAATTAAAAAAAACAATTACATTTATTATTTAAAAATGATATGGAAGAAGATGAGGTGAAGGCAGAATTTGCCTCCATTCACTCATCCAAAATATTTAAACCTAAATAATTATGTTTGACCAAAAAATAAATAAAATATGAGTATAAGTTTCAAGCATGTCAGGATCAGGATCACATGCAATTTATTTTGAACACTTTTTTTTTTTTTTTAATTTTCAAGGGTTGAGGGAATTCAATCACTCTTGTCACTCTGATGTTTTCCAACGTCACTGTGATTTTATTTAAGGAATATTGTCATATTTGAACTTTGAACGTGACTTTCATGGCGTATAATTCAACGCATTCCAAACAGTGTGCAATTTTTCCCATTCTGAAAAATTACTAACATTATTATCAAACGTCATTATAGGGTTAATGTATTCTTTATGCTATTTCTTTCTTTCTTTCTTATTTATCCAACATATACCTTTAAAGTAATACATTACTCGGTTAATTTGGTTTCAAGAATCTATCCCAAATACAATTATCTATTAAATCTTTGTTTGATCTATTAAATCTATAGAATTATGTATTAAATCTTCGTTTGACCTATTAAATCTTTGTTTGATAAAGAGTGAAAAAGAAAAGGAAAAAAAAGGAAGAGAAAGAAAGTGAGAATTTAGATTAGAAGGAAAAATAAGTATTTTTTTTTAAATAAATTGATTTAAATAGTAAAATATAATTTATTATTAAATATTTTAATTGATTACTCATGCATTGTTTCTTTAATACAAAAAATAACAGTTGTATCTTGGTCAAGCAAGATAGTTTTAGGAAACAAGATTAACTAAGGGAGAGAAAGTCATTTAAGAGAAATTTATTTGTATCTACAGGTACAGGTAGTGATGATGATTTATATGTTATTAATTATATGTTTAAAATATATAATTAATGTAATATTATAATTTTAAGTATTAATTTGATTTCACATTAAGTAATAATGAGTCTAAAAGACAATATAAGAAAAAGAAGGCTCGCATACCTCTTTTGTTGATTTTGAGTTGAAGTAATGTGTTAACTTTCTTTTATAAAATATTTATGACCAAAATCTTTGACATTTTTCATAAGGAAAACCTAATAAATAATGCAATGAATGTGGATTAAGCACGTGAGTGATAAAATTATATATTGTTAGAATTTATTGTATCTAAAGTTTTTTTTATAAGAAATTTTAGGTAAATGTGTTTAGTTATAATAAAAACTATGGTATAAAAATAATACCATTGTTCCCGTAGGCTAATATAGTCCCACGTCGCTCAGGAATTGAGGCCAAGCGCAGTTTATATACTTCCTCCTCCCTTCATCCTTTGAGGGGCTTTTTAAGGACAAAACCGTGACCTTCAAAACGGACAATATCTCAGATGAGGTGATTGACCCTAACAATGTTGTCCAGTGACTGGAGGTCGGAACAATGGCAATGTAGAAATACATGTTTGGTAATGTATATTAATATATATATATATATTACTACCTAATTCTGTAAATGATATGTGAGGTTACACAAATCATCTTCTGTCTTTCTTCTACCATTATTAGATCATAAGTGGAAAAAAAATGAACATATTGAAATTCATATTTATAATAATATTATTATTATTAGATTTTTCATGGCTTGTAGCTATCCATGTTAGCTGGAGCAAGGTCATAGACCAGCTTCACCAACTTTTCAATGCTTTTCACCAAAACAACAAATTTCATAGCCGCCCTCAAACAAACTACCCAAATGGGGAAACACCTACTCATAGCTGCAGGGTAAAACTGTAAATAAACCCCTACCACAAAACAGAAACAAAATAGTTGCAATTTTTACATGTAACCACTATAGTTCATTTTGTTAGTCATAAAATGTTTTCTGTAACCTTTTTGCATTCCATTTATTTATAGCTTAAAAATTAATTTATTTATTAAAATATTATCTCTATATAACTCTCTGTCTTATATAAAACCTACCTTTTAATTTTAACAATCTCATTGTATCACATCAACACTTTTTAAATAAGAGTTTTTCTATAGATTTCTTTTAATTATATATTTTAAATATTAAATGAAGGATAATTTAAAAAATTTCAAAACTGAATTAGGTGCAAGTCACAATTGGTAAAGAATAAATTTGCCTTAAAAAATAATAATTTTGGAATAGTTAGTTTGATATAGTTGTAAATATTGTGATATATAAGAAAAAGATGTGGATATGAATTGATTTATTGATTTTAGTGAGTTGACAGGTGTGTGAAGGAGGAGAAAGGGTCTGAAATTATATTGTGTTGGAAAGGCACACACATGAGTGACAAGAACATGGTGGTACGCAATCGAAGTATGATAGGTTCTGCAATCCCAAAATAACATGATGTCGTATTGTATGTGACCTAATCCCGGTAACACGAGTAAACATAATGTTGGCTTTCCGATCACTTTCTCACGTGCTCCCTGCAACTTTATCCACTAAGGATACATTATAAATTAAGAATTAATTTTTTTTTATAATATATGAAGTTCGAACAATTTTTTTAATGACATGTTCGTGTTGTATAGTGTATGAGTTATATAATTAATAATATAAAGTTAATTTCTTATTTAAATTTTAAATTATTTAGATATAAATATTTGTAATAAAAAGGTTATAAAAATAAGTTTTATAAAATAATTGTTAGTTTTTTTAAATAATTATTTTTTTATTATGGATGGATGAAATGAAATTTTGAATTGAATAAATTTTATATATAAAATACATTTTTATACTGTAAATATTTAAATGATTTAAAAATTTTAAAAAATAAAATAATTTTTGTGTTATAGAATAAAGATGAAAAATATATTTATTCTAGAATTTCATTATTAATTTAATATAATATGTATCTCAATGCATAATACATCATGATATTATGTTATGAAAGAAAGGAACGGGAAAATATATTTTAAAAACTAATATGCTAATATTTTCTTTTTCATAGAAACAATACCTTATAAATAATGTGTCTATTTTAGATATTAAGTTGGATATTAATATTTAACATATTTTTTTTTATAAAAAAATAAATACTGATAAAATATTTGTCTCATTTTAAAATTAAAAGAAAACAAGAATCTAATTCATTAATGAAAAAATTAAATTAAAAAAAAAATACTATATTAACATTATAATAAAAATACTCAAACTTTACCAAATTTGTTTTTTTAGGAAACACAGTTGAGTATCATAAGTTAAGGAAAAAAATATGCCACGCTAATAAATTTAAGAAATTATCAGTACCATAACACTAAGCTACACCTGTAAATAATTTAAAAATAAAAAATATTTATTAATTTAAACTTAAATTTAAATTTTGAAATAATAATAATAATAATAATAAAATAACGTGACACAAGCTTGGAAAATTCGCTGTTTTGATTTAAATTACTTAAAAAATACATAAACAGTAAAGTATAAAAATATATCATCTACAAACCATTGTAGAAGGAATATATAAAATACTTCTCACACATAAAAGAAATTATCAGGAATATATAAAATACTTCTCACACATAGTTATATTAATTAAACTATATGTTGAAAAGAAAGGAAATTTATTAAAAATATTAAAATAAGTAGTAAATGCAATGAAAAAATTAAAACAAATCATAAATGTCAAATGAGAGTATGGAAACAAATAATAAATGCTATGGAATACTAAAACCGATGATAAATGCTATGAAAATATTAAAACACTAAACAAATGCTGTGCATTTTTTAAAACAGAGAATAAACGCTGCAAATAACATTAAAAAATAATTTAATTTTCTCTATGCTTTACCAAGATAGAACAAACTTTGACTGATAAAAAGAAAAACCTTTGACTTGTGACAAATCTTAGTTTAAGTGCTTTCGGCTGCCAACCCTTTGACAGATGACAATGTTGAATAGATTAAAAAATAGTTTAGATTTATTTTCTTAAATACTTTTTTTTCAAAAAAAAACTTCTATTTTAATTTTAAAAGATTATCGAAATTTTAATTAAAGAATATGTATTTTTTTTAATAATACTTTTTTTTCTTGGGGTGTTAGTTTAGCTGAAATATCAAGTTGCATAATGATGCCTAAGATGAAAACTTTTATAAAAAAAAAACTACTTCTAAATTGTGCCCATTATTATTAAAATACAAATAAATTTTTAAACTGTGACCTCAAGAAAACATAGAAATTGCTCAAAAACTACTTGGCAATAGTCTTACACTTTGATATGAAATAATCAAAATTGAAGAAATTATTATATAAACAGTGTGATTTATGTAGACCAATGCAATAAGAACAGTTTGTAATTTGTGAATGTCAAAACTAATAGCTAAAAATCTTTGTTTCATTACAGATAATTACCCTGTTCAACTCAAAATACTGAATGTTCCAATGCAATTCTTAGATTCAAAAGATCTTTAGAAAATGGCAAGCCTAACACACTTGACCAGTAAAACTTTCTTCACACCTAACTTTTCAAAAAATTCCATAAAAAAATGTAACCAAACCAGAAAAGTAGAAAGATATGAAATCATCCACCAAACAAAGCAATGAAAAAATGGTAGTCTGAAATCACAATCAAAGTGCCAGAATGAAACCAAGAAAGTTAATATAATAACTATATCAGCAGTCAAGATTGTATCCCAGGCCATATATAACATAAATCCTTATGGACATCAAGCAGAAAATCCCCAGAAAACGAGGTTTTTGAGTTCACAAAGGATACCTAAAAACCTATAGAGACCTATACTGCATTAGCTACAAGAGAATAAACGATACATGTCTTTAAGCAGGTTATACTTGCTGTGACTCCATCACCAACACCACGACCACGATTCCTGAAACCAATACACAATCAATGAAAATCAACATTCAGAAACATGCAGGGATGGTTCCACCAAGAGGGGAACAGAAACTACATTAAAAAAACCAGAGGCAGCGTGAAAAAAACTACCTTGTAGCTTTATTTACATAATTGGAGAGACAATGTTGCTCAGAAAACACCTGCCATTGATGGCAGGTCGTCGAAGCTCCAAAGGTTCAAAGGGTTTCCAGCATCCTGAGTTGCATCAGTGCCGAGCAGAGATGCCAATGAAGCTTCAGTCCAGCTTCCATCAAACAAAGGGGTCTCAAAGAACTTCAGCTGGGATTCGATGTCTGCAAGCTCCTCAGAAAGTGTCTTTGCAGAATCATCTTGGACAGATAGCATGTCCTGAGTGTCGTTCCTCTGAATCTGATCAGCACCCTGCACAAACTGAGATTCACCCTCCAGAGGAGCAGAAAGCATGGATGAGATTTCAGGAGTCTTTGAGACTTGTTCACCCCATCCAAGGTCAGAATAATCAAATGAGTTGCTCGAATGCTCGGAACTGAAATAAGCAGTAACATCAGCAGATGGAGTAACAGGTGAGAGCTGAACTCCGTTTCCAGTGAATGGACCAGGGTTCACATACTGGTTTACCAGTGGCTTCTGTTCAACCTGATCCACAGAGCTGTAGTAGTCCTCCAGATAGTCACCAAAGTTGAACATCTGGTTCATTTTCGGCTTCACCGAGTTGAGTTTTCCCTTCAATGGCTGAGCCTCTGGATTCACCTTGAGGCGTTTTGAAGAAGCAGCTGAAGGCTCATCAGGGAAATTCACCTTGGCTTTCTTCCCACGAATCCTCCTTGCCTCAGTATCATAAGCTCTTGCAGCTTCTTCAGCAGTGCTGAAAGTTCCAAGCCAAACCCGAACCCCTTTTCTTGGGTCACGGATCTCAGCAGCCCATTTTCCCCATGGACGCTGGCGAATTCCTCTATATTGGTTCTTCCTCTTTCTCTTGGCACTCTCCTCAGCTTGCCCCTTTGATTCCACAGAATTTACAGTTGATGATGCTTCAATACAAATGCAAATAACATAAATAATACCGCAAACACAATAGATATGAAGTATCATTAGAAAAAATAGATCACATACCAAAAACACACATATACAAAGATTTGCATCTATTTTCCCATTTCTACCAAAACTATTCGGATCTATTAGACAACATCACAAGGTAAAATAATGGAGAAATCCTAACAAGGGCTACAACAAAGCAGAAGTATAAGAACTAGCAATACTAAATGAAATGCCAAAATTGGATCAACTGATGAACAATTAATGAAACAGATAGTAGCAGAATATCAGGATCCTCAATTTCTTTTTCTGATCGATATATAGACTTGTCTCCTTTAGATCAGACCTAACATTTAGAAATGCAGTAGGTTAGTGAAACAATTTTTCTCCATCCTATGCAAATTTATAGCACCCACACTAAGGGTCAACCATATGTGTAGACGATTGTGCCCACAAAGAATAGTTGAATTTAAAGCATACTTTTCAAACACAAAATCAATCCCAAAGGCACTTGCAAATGAATTCCTGCACTGATCTAGTCAATGATCCTTAGCTATGCTTAAAAACACCTAGTCAAAGCCAAAGGAAACAATATTTTTCCTACATTTTTTATCATCCAGAAGAAAAACCCCCTAAAAGATAACTACCCAGCTCATAAAAGTTTTATAACAAGGTGGAGTGCAAAATTCAACTTCACCAAAATAACAAAATTATCATCAAGAGCCCTAAAGAAATTGCACCTTGGTATGATGAGATGATTAAACAAGCAACTGAAACCAACTCTAATTGGATCTCAACAATCATATCCCGATACATGCGGCTCTAAAGTCAATTGATGTAATCCCCAAATTTCATCCACAGTGCATAGACACAACAAGCCCCAAAATAATTACAAAGAATGTTCCCTTGATTTTTACAAATAAATTCCATAAAGCAAATACATCTCTTCAACGCTTACAAGATCCAGAACGATTTCAATAAAATTCCCCATACCAGGTCAACTCCAAAAACAGAACTACCGGAAGAATAAAAACAAAACAGAAAATGACATCCCAGAAAACCATACATCAAAAGCATTTTTTATGTTAAAAAAAATCCATTTCTTCGACAGTTTTTTGTTTCAGAAACGGCACAAACATGAAAAACTCATAACTTTTCCATCACTCGACAACCAAAAGAAACCCAAAGCACCGAAGCAAGGAATGTATGTCAAAACCGAAACAACAACTCCAGATTAAAAATAAACAACAAAAAAAAACACCACCAAAAACTCAAAGGATGATAATCAAGTAAAGTTACCACGAGAGAGAGACTTAGAAGTCTTGTTGGGGCGTGTAAAGCCAAAGGGCTTCTTCACACCAATCACCATCAAGTCCTCCTCGTCCTCATCATCATCATCCTCGATTTCAGAGTCATCCTTGAATTCTCTGAACCCCGCCTCAAAATCATCGTCCAGCAGCGGCTTCGAGAACCGCTTCCTCAAATTCGGCCACAGGATGTCGGCGGTCACGCGTCGGGACCGGCCGGCCGGCCCCGCCGGAATGAAGTCGGAGATAATCGCACCCCCACACATCTCAGATCCTTGCTCTTTCGGTGAAAGTTTGAGACTTTCTTGTACCCAATGGAAAATTATCCGAGAAAAGCCAAAGCTTTGGCTCAATCAATGGAAAGTAACAATGGTTGTTGTGTCTTTCTTCAGGGTCTTGTATAATTGAGTTTGGTGTGAGGTGGTGGGAGCTGTATAGTAGTATATATACACAAAAAAATATGATTTTTTTTCTGAGTTGTGGGCACTGTGACCGTTTTGCCCTGACAGTGGTAACAGGTGATTTCTCTTGTGTGGAAAGGTAAACGGTAAGGTTGATGTTTTTACTGGCAGTGCTGTCAGCATTGTTCACGCGCGTGGAGTACACGTGCCAGCACAAGTTCCTCTTGCAGTTTATTACATTAGGCCACCAGGAAGATGAAAAAATTGTAAAGTAAAAAACACAGATGGATTACTTATGATTACATGTTGCATAAGACTTTTTTTGGTAGTGAACAATTAGCAGTTACGTGTGCCCAATGCATGCTTGGGATAGGAAAATGGCTGGTGAGTGATGAAGAGAATTCTCGTGATATAGAAAGAAGAGATATTATTTTGTATAGATATTAAATGCAAGTAGTTTATGGTGTAATAAATTTCATAAAGTTGTTAATTATATATTGAAATATCTATTAGATATTAGGATATTTTGTAGAATATAAATAGATGTAAAATTAATTTATATATTGATTTTATAAGATTACATTGGACTTAAAGTTTCTTTTTTAATATAAAGTATATCTTATAAGAGTTTCTTGTTAGGCTTATCAGGTCATTAATTGTTATTGGACCGTCATAACATATAGTCTCACACACGATAAGTCTCAATGTGAGGGAAGTGTGTTGACACATCAATTAAAGGTAAGAACATTTCATAGTATATAAATGAATGTATCTTATAAACCGTTTTTACAAGGTTAATTTAGGTTTAATAAAGTCTACTTCTTAATATAATATAGAGTCATTTAGAGTCTATCATATGAGAGTTTATTAGACTTATCATATCATTCAGTATCGGACCATCCATAATATAGTCTCATGCACGAGTTGACACGTCTCAGTGTAAGGGTATGTTGAAAATCTCACATTTTATAAACTGTTTTGTAAGATTGAGTTACACTTAAAGTTAACTTCTTATTATTCATATTAAATGATTTTTTCAAAATATAAATTGTAAATATTTCAATGTTTAAATTAATAAAGAAATGAAGTTGAAAGTGAAAGTGAAAATGAATAATATAGTTATTATAAACCTATATCTTATTATGATCATGATGATGAAAAAAATGAAGACAATATATGCATTTATTGTGTTTATCGATTTATTGGTTTATTTGGGTATAGTTATTTATGATATTTAAATTTCAGTGGCGTGATAATCTTTACTTGGATTGTTTACACCTATCTAAATTCTCATTATAGCAAAATGATTAGAAATCATTTTATTTTGTAACTCCCTTTGTTGTTAAATAACCATTTCTAAGCTTGTTGTAATAATAAACTCGAATTTTATTATGTGTATACATAACTATTTCCAAGGTTTTCAATCATATTATGCAAATTTTTATGACAGTAAATTGATTTGAAATAATTTTATTCTTTAATTCTCCGTTGACAATCTTGTGATGACTTTTAGATAAATTCGGTTGAGAGTTGATAACCATACATATCTTGTAATAATAACATGATTTAAATTATAGATTCCTTAGTGTGCTTTAAATTAGAACAAAAAAGTACATATATACATTATTAAAAAGGAATAATACAAAATTAAACAAGACTTTAATTTAATGAAGAGACTTGATCTACTACAATTCAAATTTTCCTTGCAAAAGTTGTTTATTAATGTCTCAAATAGAACTATATATCCGAAGAAATATGCATGTAAAAATATTTTAAAAATATCAAAATAATATGTGAGTAATACTTAAGAAGGTAAAATATTATAGAAAAACTTTGCAATATTTTTTTAAAAGTTTATGGGTCTCAATTTTATCGTTTCTTTGTTTTTTTTTCTTTTTCTTTTTTTAACAAACTACCTCTTTCTCTTTTTTTATACATTTTTCTTTCTCAGTTTTTTTTTTCCTTTGAACTTGACAATGGTTTGAAAGGTGAAAATAAGTATGGTTAACTATTCTGAGTAATTTTTGTTTTTATTGAGTATAAACATGTATTTTAAACTTTTTAGGAGGGTTGATTTGGTCAAAATTAGTTTTGGTTGAGTTTTAGAATTTTCTATAAAATTTGTTAATTTCTATATATCTCACTTGAGCATAGAGCTTTCGCTCAAGCAATGTTCAATTAATGGTTTTAACCTTTAGAGCAAAATTAGAGCAAAAGATTATCGTTTGATTGATCAGTTGAATGCATGAATGATAACTATTTCAATTAAGTTAGGAGCCAAAACTTAAGTGAGGGAGACACACTGGTTACCCTTTCTTATTTGGAAGCTCATCACTTAAGTGGTGGTTGATCACTCAAGTGGCAATTGATCATTAAAGTAATGAAGTTTTGTAGGTTTAGATGGGTCTTTAGTTTTTGTTTTCTAGAGTTATACAATTGTATATCGTTCAAGCATTACTTTGAAACTTAAACAATGTAAAATTTATCGCACTTTGTTTTAATTTAAATTACCATCTAAGTGTTGACAAGACGTTTAAGAGATACAAGTTTTTGCCCAATCAACATAACACAACTAGAGTGGGGAGACTTGAATGGCATATTTTCATGTGTTTTTTAAGTAAGTCACTCAAACAACCTACCTTTGCTCCAAGGACATTTTTATAGTCTATGAAATTATTTAGTTCAATATTATTCATCTAATATTATTATGATATATGATTGTTTTTTATGTTATATTGATGATTATGAATTCAGTTAAGATCATAAAGTTGTAATCATATGAGAACCATTATTTGAATGTGTGTATTAAGTACTAACACTCATGTTTAACAAATATATTTTGACTTCACCAAAAGTCTAAATCAAGTGGTGAGAAAGATAGAGAGTTTATCACACATCTATAATATATGTATGTATTTAGATATTATATATCTTAAACTTACTATAACTTATGAAGTCGAGATATGTAAATTTAAGAAACTTAGAATGACTCAAATGTTAACATAATTTTTTTTAAACGTGTCATTTAAATTTCCTACTATATATTCCATCAACACTTGTATTTATATATTATTCTATTATTAAAGTTATGAAACAATATAATTAATGTATTATTATAGTTATATATATATATTGATGAGATTAATTTATCAATAATTATCTTCTATTTAGTACTTTTTAATTTTCTTGTTTCATGTTTGAAAACTTTAATAAATATACTTAGTATATGATAATGCATATAAAAGAGTGAAACCTAACATAAACTAGTATTAAAATATATAGTTATTCATAAATCAATGTACATATTTTATTTTAAAAATAAGGTTAATTTTACAATATTTCGTCTTTGAGTAACCCTATGTCATAATATGTACATGATAATTATAGTTATATGAAGTATTAGCCTTGGTTCAAATTCTCTCATAATTGCATGTAAGGTTATAAATCTAATCAAATAAATAAAAAACACAAATCAATCCAAAAAAATTAAAAAGAAAAATTAAAAAGTTGAATTTGTATAAATTTGACAACATATCTCCATTATTAAGTGAAGTCTATAACTTGCAAATTCCTTTGTCTCTTATGGATGTGCTACACAAAATAAAGAAAGCTTAAAAAACTATTCATGAAAAAAAAGGGAATAAAAACCACATGCATGAATCTTGATAAAAAAAAAAATGAACCTACTTAGTTTGTCAATTATTAAATAACAATAATAAAAAAACTCATAAACTTCCAATAGGTGTTTAATCAGCTCAGCTACACAAACTGAACAATTATATCCAACATATATTTTATTGATATTTCAACTAAAAAGGGTAAGAATGAAATAAAAAATATCAAATTCTAATACATTCATAGAAATAATATACGAGCCACTAAAAAAATTTTATGATAATTTTAAATTATATTTTATCTTATAAAAACAATTTTATTAAAGGATAATTAATTCAAACCGAACTGATTACAAATAAATGTAATGTTTGAGTTAAATATTTTTTTCCCTCAAATCAATATGGAAACACCCTTTACATGCATTGGGTAAAATATTTTTTATCGACCTGCTTTAAAATAATGTTATAAATAGAGATATTCTTATAATGGTTCATCTTTGACTATGTTGGGAAATGTTTATTTTCAGACATTATTTATTTAGGTGAATTTTAGGAGTTAAAATAATTAGTGGATTAAGGATTTTTTTATATGAAATAATAAATTTATTAATAGGAAAAAATGAAAATACTCTCTCATGTAGATTAAAAATTAAATTATTTATATTTTAAATATAATTAATTTGTAAATATTAAAAATGTATTTTATTTTATATAATTAATTTTTTATCATAACATAATTATTATAATATAATGTATATTTAATTTTCTCACTTTTGTATTATAACAAATTAAAAAAATGTACAAAAAATTACAAAACGGCGTGATAATTTTTTTTTGCATAAACATGCTTATAAGTTTTTCGGCTAGTTAAAAATAAAAAATAAATACAAATAATTAAAGTAAAAAGAAATAACTATTTTAATAAATTCATATTTTTAAAAATCTTTAGTAAACAAACAGTTAATAACACGGTTAAGATTAAGACCCTTGAGTTGAACGTGGTAGATTGGTTACCTACAACCTACTGTTTCGGTAAGAGACCAGTTTTACCTTTACCTAGTCATGTTGAAAAGAATAAAAATAATAAAAACGTTTAAAGGGCAATTTTGTAATTTAACCTTACAGTTATTACATCATAGGACCTTATAGTTGATTTATTGTTTTCTCCAAAGCCAATGCTTAAAGAAGTATGACTTTTAATATATAAATATTTTTATATTGTGTGAATTTATTAGAGGTATTATTTTAATACAATTACTATATAATTAATAAAGTACTTTTTCAGACACGCTTTAATTAATATTTCCATTTTTTATGCTATGACTTTATTACAAGTATTAATTTAATGTATAAAATTTATATAGTGAATTAATTATTATAATTTATTAGAGGTGTTATTTTAATATGGTCATTGTAAAATTAAATGCAGTACTATTTTTTAGTACATTATTAATAAATATTTCAATTATTATAAAAAAATTAATTAATATTTAAGAACGGTGATAAATGTTTCGTTTATGTTCTTTTTTCGCACTCTGCACAATAAATAGTAAATGGTGTATTAAAAAAATTATGCATTCCGTAATTGGTAATTTAAAATAATTTTAATGTTTTTTACATTCAATATTATCTCATATCATCTGGTTTAAGAGTTGAGACAAAAGATAATTTATATATATATATTTTTTTTAATCATCCGAGTTTGTTTATTTTTATGGATGTAGTATTCATAAGTAAAAATGTAAAAATATATCCATGATTTTGTAGAAAAAAGACGGAAAAAATATAAGTGTGAAGAACAAATCTCTTCTCCTCTTAAAATGAAGAAAACCAAAGGAAAAACATAATTTAATTTTTTTCAAATTTGTCCATTTTTATTTAGGATTGTACATTTTTTTTTTTACATTTTTCATTAATAAAAAGTAGACTTCATTACAAATATTAGTTATTAAATAAGTTTAAAATATTTTAATAAAATGAAATAATAATAACTAATAATAAAATAAATTTGTAATAAAAAAAATATATAGTTATTTATAATAAATAAATTATATAATAATAATCATTATTATAAATATAATAATACTGTTTACATTTAATACAAAAGGATTTTTCAATTAGAATTTTTAAATTTATGAATATTTAAATTATTTATTTCTATATAACAACTTACAATTTTTACATATATTCCAAATTTTACATGTAAAATATTTTTGGTCAAATAACTCGTATTTCATTCAAATTAATTATTCAATTATATCAGAATATACTAGTAGTAAATTCATTCAAATTTAGACAAAAAAAAATACCTAATATTTGATTATTCTATTTTTTAAAAGATAAGGATAAATTTGTAATTTTAAATTTTATACTATTAAAAAAAATAAAATACCTTCATAATCATCATATGACACAAATTCACTCTCACATATTCCAATCAAAACATACTAATTTTCTTCACATTTTCCTCTCAAATCTTCACAAATTGACTTTCTCAAATTTCTCATACTTTCCCGTCTCAATTCAAACACAACCTTAAGAAGAGAATTGTGACAAAACTCCAAACACTAAAGCAATTAACAAATATTTTTTTCTTTTTCTAAAACTATATATAAAATAGAATATGAATAATAACATTTTTAATAATAAAAATACCAAATTTTCTCCTTTTCATTTAGGAAAAATATTACATATAATTCTTTAAGTACTTTTCTTAGTGTTATTCTTTAATTAAAATTATAGTTTTATGTTGACTTTTAATACAAATAGTCGAAAATTTAATTTCAATTACAATAAATCTTAAAAAAGCAATACAATAAAAATGTCCAGATTTTATCTTTCATTTAAGAGAAGAAAATAACATTCATTGAACTTGCCATAGACGGCTAGCTTCAATGTTGAGATTGTACTTTTGTATTTATAATTTTCTCATCTGTGTAATAGACATATGCTAAAAAAACATTCACTTTAATTTATTAAATACATTTAATCATTTTTAAAGATAAAAAGTTTTATCCTTCTTATATAATAAATATTTTTAGAAAAATAACTTTTTTATCTTTTTAAAAAGTCACTGTATATGCCAGTCGAAAAATAAATTATTTTATAGTTTAGGAATCTCACTCTTTCGTACAAATGTTTCATATTTACGTTGGAGAATATGGTATATATAAAATTGTAATGTAATTATTTTAAAAGTCAAATAAAAGATTAATTTTAATTAATTGATAGTTTAAATATTTATAGTAATTGTATATTTTCTTTGTACTCAAATATAATTTAAATTAACTAATTTTATGTCAAACAAAAAATTTAATTAATACTATTTAATTTTATTTAAAATATGTATGTTTCTTTAATGTTTTGTTTGAATTATAGAGTAGTTTTGAGGAAGAGAGAAATGACTGATTTGAGGGGAAAATAAGAGGAAAATAAAGTTATTTGAATTATGATAATTAAAATAAAAATGAAAGGAAATGAAAAGAAAATTTATGCAAGTAGGTAATAAATATGATTAAAATTTTAATTTTATTAAATTAATTGAAAAAGTAAGATTAATTTTTTATTGTGTTTTAAAAATAATGGAAAAAGAAATAGATTCTTATTTCAATGTGATTTTACAAATGACAATTCAATGAACATACACGTCTAAACAGAAATTAATAAATTATTAATTATTTTATACATTACACATAAATAATTTATTAACACATACATAAATAAGTCATAATCGATTATCCATGCATAATTATTACATATAAAATTTATGTATAATCAATTATTCTCTATGTAGCACAGACACTGACGCAGACACGGATATCGACACGGACACAGATACGGAGATACGTAAAATCTTTAAAATATAGAACATGGAGATACATATCTACATATTATATAATTATGAATTATATAAATTGACAATAAATATTGATGTGCACAAGTATATTTCAGATTATTTTTTGGAGCAGAAATATGTTTTTCATTACTGCTTCACAATGATTTGTTTCTTATTTTTATAATCATAATAACAATTTATCCAATAAAATTTGAATTTTGTAAAAATTAATGAATTTTTCCTTTTTAAAATTGTATTAGAACTGTACTAGAATTGTCAGAAATCTAACAAATACTTTTTAAATTAGACACTTCACGGATACGTATCCTACAAGTGTCATACGAGTATCAGTGTCCGATACATTAAACACCAACACGTCATTTAAGAGGAGTGTCCGAACTTCATAAGTTATTCTTCTTACATATTTGACTGTGATTGGTTCACATTTTTTTTTACCTTAACCTTAAGTCACAGTCATATAACCAACAATATTTAAATGTTCGCTAAAATGTAAGTTTTATTTACCTTTGAATTAAAACATATATAAAAACATTACCTATTTGTTTTAAGAAGACTTTTTTTAAACATAAATATTTATAGGCAACGGTTAAAAAGTGTTGATGCTTTTAGCCATTTTTTTTTAAATTGTGGGTATTTTAAATAACATGTTATACTACATATGAAATTGTCGTCATCCTAAAAGTTATAGCACACATGGTGTTGACTCCCCCAAACCACAAAGAACTCAACCCTCACATACATGATAAACTGTTATACCATATTAAAATATAACTTTAAATTTAATTAATTCTCACAAAATAAAAAAAACAACTTAATAAAAATGACCATATTTATATATTATAAATTAATCTAATATCCAAACTCAGTAAAATAAAGATATACAGTATTTACAAAATATAACAATGACCATGTTAATAAGTTAACAGTGGACTTAAAAGATAAGAATTTAAAAAAAGAGAGTTAAAAGTATGATTTTTTTATTGACTATGGAGTTAAACAATCCGAATTTACTGGGCTTAAAATTTATTTAAATCATATTGTAGACTATGTTAAACTTTTAACAAAATAATGATGTGTGGTAGAAAACTTTAAATCTAACAAAGTTAAAATGATATATTTTATAAAATTAGTATCAAAATAGTGCTTTTTAACATGTTATTCCGTTAGAAACCAAAACTTACTATGTAAAAAATCGTGTATAATTAAATCGATTATTTAATAAAGTTATACATCCCATATTGGAATGGAACAACTCTAATTAAATTAAAATAATGTCACAGCTTTCAAAAATAAACGATAGTGTAGAAAAAAAACTGTTTGGGTTTATATGGGTCCACCATATACGACGAGTACATGTATACATACGTATGGGAAGTGTTGTAACTGGTGTGAGGTTAAGGTCGTACTCGTACACTCTACGATGCTGCTCAACATCTCCATCTTATGTGCGTACACCTATACGTCGTTGTCAGACATCGTCATTATACGGATATTTGATATGCTATGAATATAGAAATATGAATAATTTTAAAATGTAAAATATAAAAAACATATTTATATAATTATATAATTATATAATTATAAATTATTTAAATTGCCAGTAAAAATTTATGTGTATAAATATGTATTTAGTTTTTTTAGTAAAATAATGTTTTCATATTAGTTCAAAAAGATTTGTTTTTTATTTTTAAAGTTATAATAAAATTTATAGAATAAAATTTAATTTTTAAAAAATTAATATATGTTTTTTTTTAAATTGTGTTATATTCATGTTAGAATTGTCAGAAATTTAACAAATATTTTTTGAATTAGACATTTTACCGATACGTGTCTCACAAGTGTGTATGAGTATCAATGTCCGATACAGACACACTATTTAAGAGAAATGTCCGAATTTATAAATTACCCTCTATAGTTTCTTTTTGTCTGTTATGTCGGCTTCTCAATTCGTGATATCTTTTTACACTAATAACTTAATTTTCAACCTAAACTTTTCTTATAAAGATAACTTAATTTAACAACATAACATATACAAAGAAGAACAAAAATACAATTCTTTTACGAAATGGTATCTTAGATCTAATTGTTTTTAATTTAACATTTAGCTAAATTAAAAAGTCTCTCAAATAATCTCTCTCACTATATTTATAAATTAACATAATTACGTTTGGAGTATATCTTTAAATTTAGATATTTTTAATTAATTTTAAGTAAGTTTGTTATATTTAAATATCTTTAATTTATTTTTTATTAAAATAATTATTTTATCAAGTATTTAAAATATTTTTTTAGTAAGTATTTTACTTGTTGTAATGAGATGATTTGAATTTTACTTTCACCTATTCGTCTATAACTTCTCCGTAATTTTTTTTTCTTTTTTTTTCTCTAACCCATGAATCAAATCGTTCTTAAAGAAAAAAAAATGTTTAAATTTGTTTTTAAATAAAAAAAAATGTTTGATCAACTAGAGAAAGAAAAGAAAAATGAGAAATACGTTAAAGACGTAAAAATGGAAGGATGATTAAAAAAAATAGAGACTAAATTGATTTAAGTCTAATATATTTTAATATACTTAATTTTTCAATGACCTATTACTCGTCAAATATATTTTAATATAAAAAATGATATAAGTCTAATTGAATTTATAAAAAAATATTGAGACATTACGTATATAACTGAGGAGTCACAAGCACATGCAATTCCTGAATACTGGGAACCATTTATGAAAGTCTCCAGAAGAACTTGGTCAAAACAGTATGATATGTCATCATAACTCAGTTAATGTTTGTATCATAGAAATTTTTGAAGTCAAATTGCCTATTAATTTATTCAAACTATAAAATTAAGTCAAATTGATGTTTTGAATTATTAAAATAGAAAACGATTATTATTTATATATTATTAATTAATTTCCTTTTTAGCATAAAAATAATAACCAGTCAATTTGACCTTTCAAATAAAGAAATATATAATATTAAAAAATTGGGTTTTCATTATAAATATTTAAATAAACTCTACGAAAACGCATGCAATCAGGATGCCGGTGTGTATCAACTATTTTTACTGTAATTAAAAATTAATTATTAGAGTAATGAAGAAATTAAAAAATATTATTAAATTATTTATAATTACAAAAGTATATATATATATATATATATATGATTACCATTATAATTATTTTTTTTTACATAAATTTCTTCATATTTTATTTTTATTATTATTTATTTTATTAATTTATTTTAGTTATTTTGTAATTTTAACCGTTAATAAAACAATATTTTAATTTTAAAAAATTTATTATATTTATTGTTGTTTAACGATTATTAGATGCGGATCACGCTATTTTGAAAGAGTAGAAAAATTTATTTTTATTTTATGAATTCTTATTAATATTTTATTTTATTAATTTATTTTTGTTATTATAAAGTTCTGAATTTATGAAATTTGTGATTAATTTTACATTAATATTTTTAATCTGATTGATTATGACATAATGTTTCTTATTACTTTTTTAATTTTTAATTTAATTAAAATTAATCACAAAAAGTTTGATCTTGAGTTTTAACCTGTTTATGTGTGAAAAATGTGTTTTTATTTTAAAGTGATTTTCTTCTCTATTTTTAAAATTAAAGATATTTATAAATTTATCATATAGCTACTCTAATATATTAGTTTACTTAGATAATTCACAATATATTAGTAAGTGTACTTAGATAATTCATGTACTTTCTTAAAAATATTTATATTTATTAAAATATATTATAATTTTATATTGTTAATATAAATATATAAATAAGAATATTGTTTATTCAAATTTTAGTATTAAACATAAATATATATAAATGATAAAAAATAAAAAAATATAAATACAGACTTTCACGTGTGTTCTGCTAATAATAATAAAAGCATTACAAGAATATATACATAAAAAAAGTTACAAAATACAATATGAATCATATTTATAAAGATAAAAAAGGATAAAATGATGTGTATACCAAAACATATATAGTATTTTTATGTATAGCTAGAAGAAGAAAGTTCAATTAAATATTTATAATGAAGGTTCTATTATTTTCATTATTACAATTTCAAAAACTAAACTGAATAATAATTTATAAACATAAGACCTTATCTGTTTTGTTGATTTCAATATGTTTGACCTTATCTGTTTGGACACGTGGTGTACACGGTTTTCTTTTTGATGTAAATTTATGATATTAAAAAAATGCAACATGATGATGATAACATATGCAATGTTAACAGTGTTGACTTTGTCACGTGTTGCTGACCTCCGATACGACTGAGACTTCAACGGCTGTGATGATTTCATCAGACCCCATACCCTTAAGGCTCACTGGGGCCCACTTAGTAGGTGTCTCTCAAATAAGGACAAAAAATGGGTGGTCTAATTGGGTTGGATCAACTAAATATTATATTTAGCGAGAAAATTATCAAATAAAAATTAATTTTTAAATTAGTTTTTATTATTGTTAAATAGTTTTTAAATTGGTATTTAATTAACAATTAAGGTTTTTGTATCAAATTTAGAAACTAAATGATTGGTAGTTAAAACCTTGGTTCCTAATTAGATATCAATTTAAAAACTATTTAATAATAATATAAACTAATTTAGAAACTATTTTTTTTTAATTTCTAAAATGGTCTCTAATTTAGTTACTATTGCAAAATTATTTTGATTTCTAAAAATTAGTTTCTATTTCATGATTTTCTTATAGTGATAGGTGAACTTAATTGTAAATGGTGTGTAACAGAACATAAATAAAACCTAATAATTATCCGTATGAATATAAATTATCGAACCACGTTAAATTATGTGTTGTTTATTTTTTATAATTAATTCGTGATTATGTGTATTGTTTTCACGTGCGTTTTTCTCATCGAGAATCCAACTATCACCATGCCACTTCACTATATATTTGATTAGAAAGAGTGTTGTGTGATGACGTAGCCAAATTGGGAAAAAGATAAGATTCATTTATTAATGTTTTGTTGTTGAAGTGAGCTATATTTAACACACAATTATTAATTGCTTATAAGTTATTCACTACAATCCAAACAGTGAAGTTACATGTGAAAGAAGTTAACCAAACACTCACAAGTAGTTTCATCTTTGTGATAAATTAGGTTTTGTTGTTAATATTTTTTAGGGAGTGCCTTATAGAAGAGGATATTGATGTGATTTGAAGTTTTAGGGAAAGGGTAAAACTAGGTAAAAGAGCTTTAATTTCTTTTTGCTAATAAGGTAGGTTAGGATAAGCTTTTCAAGACAAAAAAATAATTTTACATTTTACCAAATTTATAATTTATCTCTATTTTTTTTCTTAATATTAATTGTTTGTACTTTTAATTTTTTAGTTTTTTTACACAATTTTTATTCTTTTATTTTTTTTAATTTTAAATTTTATAATCAGATACCATTTTCAATCCTATAACTGCCATGTTCTTCAATCATATAAAAAAAACATGAAAACATCATACATATCCTTCATTTTCACTGTGTTATGTTCGAAGTAAAAATAAATTATGAATAAAAATAGGAAAAAAATCCAATTTTTGTAAAGTATAGAAATTGAAATTATAATCAAGTCAATACCTCTTAAAGAGAGAAAAAAAAAGTAAAGCTTTTCCACAAGTTATATATAAGTTAAAAATAAAATATAGAAAAATTATATGAAAATCTTTTAAAAAATAATTAATATACGAGTTAATTTTAATTTATAAAAAAAAACTTGTTTCATTTTGCAATTTTATTTATATCTTAAGAGTATTCATAACGAAACTTGTCTAAATAGATTCTAATTACGAAAAAAGATTTCACTATTTTACTACATGCAAATAAAAGGAGTAAGGAAAAAAGAGAGTAGAAAGTGAGTTTTCAAAATGATGGAATATTTAAGTTCGTCACTTTGTGCAATAATTTTTTATAATTTATGGTATTTTTGGCTGGGTGCTTAAACAATTATGGTTAATCATTATTTAACTATAAATAGGGTTCATTATGAACAAAGGAAGCAATAATTTCCCTAATCGATATACATGTATAAGCATCCAATATTGCTGCATGTTTATAATCCTGACCATTTTTCGTCACAAGTAATCATATACTTTCATTTAACAAGAATTAAAAAAAAAATAATATATTTTTCATCTTTCTGTCTAATGCAAAATTAAGTTTTTTATAAGTTTTTCTTTATTTTTGTTATTTTGTTTAAGAAAGTTTATATAAACTGTATTCTCTTCTCATTTATCAATATATGAAAATATAATATAATTATTTCTTCTTTCTTATACTTTTCACTCTCTCTTTTTTCTTATACTTTTCACTCTCTCTTTTCCACCGCATCATCTAATGTGTGTTATAGCATAACGTTGTTGTCCTCTGTCATAAAGATTAAGAAACACAAAGAAGGTTGCAATGTAGTGTGGGTCATGGAAACCAGAATGCTATATGGTATATTAGAGCGGGTTAAAGTCCTGCTCTGCTCTTTCCTCTGTTCTTATTTCTGGTTCTTGTGCCTTTCTTGTGTTTTCTTTACAATTTTCTTCTTGTAATATTTGTGATTCGTGATGGAGACTAACATTAAAAGTAGTAAAGATCCCACTCAGAATCCAAGCAGTAGTCAAGATCCCACTCAGAATCCAAGTAGTTCTTACTATCTGCATCCTAGAGAAAATCTAGGAACGGTTTTAATCAATCTTCAGCTTGATTGTAACAATTATCATCCATGGAGTAGGACTATATATGCGTCGTGCTCTTCTTTCAAAGAACAAGCACAAGTTCCTTGATGACACTCTCCCTGCTCGAAACTCAAGTACTTTTCTCCAAGAAATGTGAGAAAGGTGTAATATGATGGTTATATCATGGGTAACACGAACTCTCAATGCATAAATTGCACAGAGTGTGGTTTACATAGAGGATGCGAGGGAACTCTGGGAAGATTTACGTGAACGTTTTTCAAATGGAGATCTTTTCAGAATTTCAGATCTTCTTCAAGACATAAATTCCATGAGGCAAGGTGAACAGACAGTAACTGAATTCTATATTGATTTGAAGATCTTATGGGAAGAGCTTGAAGCACTACAACCAACTCCTGATTGTGAGTGCAAGATTAAATGCAATTGTGACATTAAGTACATCCAGAGGTACAAAGAATCTGAGTACGCCTTGTGTTTGTTAAAAGGTCTGAACGACACTATTGTTACTGTTAAGAGACAAATCTTGCTAATGGAGCCTTTACCTAATATAAATTGTATTTTTTCCCTCATCATCCAACAAGAACGACAACTGGCAAGCAATGATATGATGAATAAAGGTAATGTGATGATGAATAGCAAAATCTTGTTTAATTCTTCAGCCAATCAAGGAAACTAGAAGACGTTTCACGAAGCAGTGGTAGATCTCAAGGAAGAGGAAAAAACAAGTATCAAAACAATGGTAAGCAGTGTACACATTGTCACAGATTGAACCATACAGTAGATGAATGCTACTTCAAGTATGGGTTTCCTCCTTGGGATAAAAAGAAAGGCAAAAGAAATGAAAGAATTACAAACAGTGTTGTGATTGATAGGAATATGAAAGGTGAAAAAGAGTAAGAAGATAAGTCAGACGCACATAACGGGAATCAGCTTACACAAGGTCATGTATACCCAATCATAAAACTTATCCAAGAAACAAAGAAAGTTTCTACGCATAAGGTGAACAATTTTGTGAATGATTCTTCAAATAAGAACATTGTGAAAGGTAAGAAAAATGAAAACTCTTGGGTTTTAGATACGGGTACCACAAATCATGTCAATTTTTCTATAAATAACTTTGTGACTTTTTGCAAAATAAATCCTATTCATATCAGTTTACCAAATGGTTCACATGTTGTAGCTTACTAGGATGGAACAATAGCGTTATTTGATTTTTTTTTCTCTTATATAACGTATTATATATACCATAATTTGCATTTAATCTTGTTTGTGTGCAAAAACTGGTTATAAATCATAATTGTAAACTCACTATTACTCTTGAGTTTTGTCAGATTCAGAATGCGAAACCATTGAAGATGATTGGATGTGCTGGTATGAACAAAGATACACCAAAGCATGAAGTCACTATCAACACTATATGAAATTTGAAAGATTGAGGTCGAAGCGTTACAAAAAAGATTTCCAAAATCCAAATAAAACTTAAAAAAAAAAACAATTTCAAATAAAAATATAAAAAAAAATATATTTAACGTACGTGAACTTCCTTGATACATAAACTGCACACATGGTCAACTTCTACTTTAAACACACCGCTGGGGTTAATTGATAAAGTTGATATTTTTTAAAACCCATTTGTCATATATTATACAACAGCCACCTTAATTTTCAAGAAACTGTCACATAGGAAAGTTGACCTAATTATAGTTCTTTATGTATTATAATTATTTAACTATAGTTTTTTAAATTTGAATTGTATCAACCGAGTTTTTTAATATAAATATGTGTTTTCTTTTAGTTTTAAATCTGTCAATAAGACTATTACAATCATAAATGAATTATTATAATGTTTCCAAAAACTAGAGTTCAACATGTTAATAATTTGCTTCAGAAATTAAAATCACACTGTACTTAAGCAATTCATTTAAAATAAATATTATAATATAAATTTTACTGCACTCAAACAGCTAAAAACAAGTTAAAAAAAGTTTGTCATGTCTTATTTATTAATTTTAAAAATTATACAACTAAATAAAAGGTTTTAATGGTTGAAAACAAAATGTTGAAAATATAACTTCAGTCACTTATTAATTTTCTTTTCATCAGTTTAGTTACTTATGCCTTTATGCCACTAAACTGATCGAATTAAATTCATGAGAAACTAAATTAGTTGTTATAGTGACTAAATTAAAGACCATTTTAGATACTAAAAAGAATTTTTGGTTTTTAAATTAATTGTTATTATTGTTAAATAGTTTCTAAATTGGTATCCAATTAGCGATTAAGATTTTTGCTATCAAATTTAGAATTTAATTTAGTTACTATAACAATTAATTATTTTTTGTCTCTAACGTTTAGTTTCTATTTCATGTTTTTCTCCTCATTACATTAAAACGAAACAAAATGTTGAGACTATGAACAAAATAATATTTTAACAAAAGGTATATTCATTAGAAAAGAAAGGGAGCAAGTAATATTCTTCTGAACAGAAAAGAATTAGTAAGAAAAGTTAAGTTCACCTAGGAAAAGCAAAAAGAAAGATGCCCACAAGTTTAAACAAAGTTTCTTCAACAGTGATAATTGTTTATGAACAAATCCTGAATATTAAATTTGTACTTGTATACTTTAATCCATTTTGATGCCATTGGAGAAGTTTTTGATCAAGTTGATGTTTATTTAACCTAGTTGTCCCATTAGGCATAAGACCAAGTTCACTTAATCTAATTATAATTCTCTTCCAAACTCTTTGATTCCATTGGCACCAATTTTAATTCATATGTGCAACACTCATCTAGCACTTGTTGAAAGCTAAGTCATTCATTATTTCGACACTAAGCTTTTTAAAGTAAAATAAATGTTTTGTCCTTTTCAAAAGTTGCAATTTGATGCAAACATCCAAATTGAGGTGGAACACCTCTTCCCTTGGCAAAATAAGCAACTCTTCTCCTATTTTTGTTGGTTCTACACGAATCTTCTAATCAAAATTGCTTATTGCACCACATCAATTTATTAACTATAAGACTTCCTCTCTAGGTTTTGAATAGGTATTCTCAAAATGTATCTCGGATTTGAGATTCTTAAATATATTTTTGGATTTGAATTTTCAGAATTTTTGTTCTAAAATATACTTTTTTTTTTTATTTCAGAATGATATTTTGCATTATATGAAAATTATTAAATAAAAATTAATTTTAGAGACCAAAATAATTAGTTACTATTATTGATTAAATAAATTAGAGACCATTTTATAAATTAAAATTTATTGGTATTTAAAATAATTTTTATTATTAATAAAAATTTATAAAGTAGTTTCTAAATTTGTATCTAACTATTAGCTACTAATATTTTAATTACTAACTATTTCTCTTTTAGAGACTAATTTAAAATCTAGAATATTAGTAGTTAAAACGTTGAATACCAATTTAGAAACTATTTTATAATATTTTATTAATAATAGAAATCACATTAGACATCAATAATTTTTTTAGTCTCGAAATTAGTATATAATTTAATCAATATAGTGATTAATTATTTTTGTTCTCTAAATTTTGTTAGTATTTAATAATTTTGTTGTAGTGTTAGTTTTTCAATTTTATTCTAAACTTTTATTTTGAAACAAAAAGATTTATTCTAGGTCTCGGTTTATTTTTTCAGAATGCATTTTTTAATTATGGATTTTCAATTATGAGATGATGATGAAGTTAAAATTTTTAGGTGTAGGTCTGGCACTGGGTGGAGGTAATTGCTTTCACTTGTATGAAACTACTGGGTTGATGAAAGGAACCAGTTTGGGCTCATATATATGGGTTATAACTTTATCAAGGCAATTGCTTCCTGCACCACATCACTGCACCCAATCACAGCGGAAAAACCGAAAATACCTTTAAAAAAATGGGGTACATATAAAATTACATTCCGGATCCCTTTTCCAGAATACAATAATCTCTTTCGGATAATTTTTTCCAGAATATATTATTTTCAGTTCTGGATTTTTTTATCCAGAATGGGATTTTGATTTTTTTTCTTCTGGATTTTTATATCCTAGACACAAAAATCTCTTCCAGATTATTTTTCCGGAATACATTATTTTTAATTCCAAATTTTTATTTCTGGAATAAAGAGTATTTTTGGAATTTTTGAAATTATGTTGGGTGCAGGTTCAAAAGTGTTGGGTGCAGAGAGCATTTGCCCTTTATGAAATCAAAGATAGAATTAATGTTCGGCTTCTTCTTCCTGCACTCCTACGCTTTTCTTCCTGCACCCCACAATTTTCTAAATCCCAAAACTGGCCTTGACCTTTTATTTGAAAAAGGGCACTGTGGTTATCGCAAATAGGGATCTGGGAGTATGCTACGGATTCATCAATCCGGAACTGAATCATTTTTTTTTTCTGGATGAGGGGATGTTCCGAAAGCAATTTTAGCATAAATTATTGATTTCCAGAATGCTTTTTCTTTTAATTATGGATTTCTAAATCCGAAATGCATATTTCTTTTATGGATTGGTGGATCCGGAATGTTGTTTTTGAATGTGAAATGCATATTTTAAATTATGGATTGGTGGATCCAAAATTTTACTAGAAGTGTCAATTCGAAATTTTTCCGGATTCCATAATCTTGAATGCAAAAAAATAAATACAGTTCAAGTGCATTTTAGAGTTTTTAAAAAATACTAGGAACAGTTTGGTCTTTGCATACCATTATGGGGTGCAGGAAGAAATATGTAGGGGTGCAGGAAGAAACTGCCTTGATGTTTTTCACCTCTTGATTGCACCCTTTGAAGCACCAACAGATTTTTTCTTCCTGCACCTCCATATGTTCTTCTCTCAGCTCTATAAATTTTCGTATTTTTAAAAATATCCTTTATAATATTTTTAATTATATAGTCTGAAAGTCTTTTTTCAAATTTGTAATTAACTTTCAGATTAAATAATCTATAAGTTTCTATGTATGCAATTTAAAAAAAATTGTTTCTATAAACAAACATGTGCTTCGTGGGTGAATAGATGCAAATAGTTTCATTAATCATCTTAGGTATTTTAATTTTAGGGAAATTTTTTATTCTTAGATGTTCAATTTATAAGACAGAATTTTGTTTTATTTTATTATTAATAAGATGATTGTAAGAATAAAATTAAAAGGAACCAAAGCAAGTTACCTTTTATACAGTTAAGGTCTAAATATAAAATAATTAAATGCTAAAGTAATCAATAATTACAAGCTCAGATAGTATAATTGCATGTTTACTTTCTTAATTTTACTACTCATATTTCCATTGATGACTTACACAATATAAAGATAAGTGTACTGTAGAGATTTTTAGTGGTAGTTTTGTTTGTCTATCTATTTATTGGTTTGGGAATGAACAAAATTGTCTCATATTTTTAGGTATATACGATTTAATCACTTCATTATTCATTACATGCATTATTCATTACATTTATTATTCACTACCACTACCACAAAGTAATAATTTGAAGAAACATCCAAAATGTATTATTAACTACCACAAAGTAATATGAAGAAACATCCAAAATTTCACATAATGAAAAACCTTTTTAACAACATTCCGATCTTTAAAAAAGACCTACTCTCACCTACGGCCACGGCCACGACGGTGGCAACGATCTCTTCTTCTGCCATCATGCGATAACGAGAGGGAGGAAGAAAATGGAGTATCGTCGCCAGGAGGTCGTTCAAACTTTATATACCATTTTATTAAATAAAATAAAATAAAATTTTAATATTATAATTAAAATAAAATTTATAACTATATATTTTTATTTCCAAAAATATTAATTGTTATTTTAAAACCGAACCCAGTTAGAAACTTTAATGTTTACTTACCATTGGTAACTTTGACCAAGAATTACCCATTTTTACACGTAAATATGAAAAAAAAACACATGGTAAAAAATCCTGAAATGTGCATCTTCCTGAAGTAAAATTTAAGACAAACCTGAACATGCAGCACCAAAATATCTCTCTAGTTTTCTAACAATATACCAAGTAAAGAAGTTTTGAAGGTTAAACTTATGATGACAATTAAAGAAGATACCATAGCATTCAATCACACCAATCATTAAAACCATTTAACATCCAAAATGAGACCACAAAGTAATGAGATGAAACATCCAAAATTTCACTGAAAAGCCATTTAACAACAATCAGGTTGTAACCTAATCTTCTTTAAAGAGACCTACGGCCACGGCGGTTGCGACGGCCTCTTCTTCTGACATCACTGCGATAACGAGAGGAAGAAGATGGAGTATCGTCGTCATCCGGAGGGCCAGGAGGTCGTTCAACATCATCATCAATGGAGTCAGAGAGAGTTGAAGAGCTAGAAGGAATCAGACATTCAACCGGAACAAGAATGTTGTATTGCTCAACTTGCGCTTCTTGAAGGGTCAACAAGGACACAACATTATGAAGCGGTGGAGGGTTATAACGTCCACGTATCACGGTGGCGCAATCGTTATACTGTTCCGGCAAGCCTTCCAAGATCACCTGAATGTGTTCTTTTTCAGTAAGAGGATCACCGGCTTCAGCCAAAGAGTCAACAATGGCTTGAATTCTCTCAAGATACTCTGCCAGATAGCCAGTTTTCTTTATGTTCTTGAGTTCTGCCCTAAGTTCTGCAGTCCGAAATTTCTCATGAGAAGCCATGTATTCGTTCAGTGTGTTCCAAACCTCCCATGAGTGTATGCAATTGGCTATTATCGGAACAAGGTCTTCGGATAAAGAAGATAAAAGCCAAGTGTACAACATTTGATCTTGAATAAGCCATTCTTGATACTCTTCGCTTATGATATCATTCTTGCGATCGCTTTCGCTTGCGTATTCGTAAGGAATAAGAAACTTTACGACGAACCGCTCCAAATTGTGCGAGACGATGACACTCCGAACTTGGTCTTTCCACCAACGATAGTTCTTCACCCCCTCCAGTTTCGCCGGTAGCACTTCTGGTAGTGTCACCGGCCACGGCGGAGATGATGGCAGTTCCGGCGCTGGTGAAGGTGACGGTGCAGAGGCAGATGTCAGTTTCGATGCCGTCGACGGCGAAGCTGAGGTTGAGGCTGTAGACGACTTTCCTTTTCGTCTCCCACGTTCTCGTCTTTTTGGCGCCATAAAATTGCAGAGATAAAAGATTCAATACCAGAGAGTTCTTTATGTTGACAAATTAGTCTTAATTTTGATATTTTGAACGTCAATGAGTAGTTATAGTGAACAGAATACGTTAACAACCCTAAAAATATTATACACGTCGAACAACAAATTTTAATAATAAATAAATTAAAAATATTATATTTTTAATTCTCAAATAAATGCATATCTTTTTTTTGTAGTATAAAAGTATTTTATCTTTTAGTAGTGTGAAAATATGGTGAATGAGGTTTGTAATATATATAGACTTACTCTAATAAAAATTACCAGTTTTAAAAATTTTCAAACTTCGTATCAAATTAATTTACATATATTGGAATTGTATTCTTCTAAAAGGTATAAATTTGAATTTAATTTTAATCTAATTTTTTGAATTATATTTTAAAATTATTTTTTTGTTTGAGTTTATATTTGAAAGAATTATTTTTAATATTGAATCCTTTATCTCTGCATTTTTATGACGCAATTTGATGGGATCAAAGTGAAGATGAACCGAAGAAAAAAAATGCAATTGTACAATGCTTCCGAATAAAACTCATTTTATAATGTTTAGTTTTGAATTTAAAATAGTTTTATCTGTTCTATTAGTATCTCGTTGAGATATAAAATTTAAACGGTTCACAAAATGACAAATAAAATATAATGAAAATAAAATAAAATGATAGTTAGGAGGGAGTCCCTTTATATATAGGTGATATAAAATTTAAACGGTTTACAAAATGACAAATAAAATACAATTGAAAAAAATAAGATGAGAGTTAGGAGAGGAATTCCCTTTATATATAAGTATAGATTTATATATAGTATAGATTATTTGTTTTAAATATTCCTTGTTTTTATTTAATTCATTGATAAACAAAAGATATTTCTTAAATAATTTTTTTTAATTTATTTTTACTGTACAATATGCTAATAATATCTAAAGCTTTTCAGACTGTAGATATATATTTTATTTTATTTTTCTGATCTTTTCTTGTTTCCTTCTTTTACATTAATTTAAAACACCTCAATTATTCTATTAAAAAGTTTAATGACCACTTCAAAAAAAGTGGATTTTATTTTCTTATTTATAATTTTTACACAAATTGAAATTTTCTTTTTTCATATATATATATATATATATATATATTGATTTTCTGATTATATGAAAATTCAGTTTGATATTTTTTAATTTATTTTGTATTTAATATATGTATATATATGCATGATGTTTTATTGATTTTTAAAAATTATTTATGAAGTTTTGTTGCTATTTTTGTACATTCTACATTTACTTAAAAAACAAATTCCTTTACCGGATAATAATAAAAATATTCCAATAAAATCATCATAAATATCATAAAATATACAATCAACCAAATAAAAATATTTAACAAAAGATATATACAGAATATTTCACAATAAAAAATTTCAATCTAATCTCTTATAGACTCTCATAGAAATAAACTATTAGAAAGTGTTTAGATCCTTCTCAAAAATGTATGCTGCAACACTTAAAAGACATGCATGCAGTGAGAGTGATAGTGAAGATGCACCTCTGAGAATTCTCAAGGGAAAACAGATAAAGACAGAAGAATCTTCCAATGTCTACTGTGCTATTTGCATGGATGAACAACCTGATGAAAAAATGTTCAAGAATCAACACTGTTCTCACATCTTTTGTAATGACTGCATCAGAAGACATGTTGCTGCAAAGATTGAAGAGAATAGATCAGTAGTAGAATGCCCACATCCGAGTTGCAAGCAGGTTCTAGAGCCTCATCAGTGTCGTTCAATTATACCAGAAGAACTGTTTGATAAATGGGGAAATGTTCTTTGTCAAAATTTGGTGCCTGAATCAGAGAAGTTTTACTGTCCTTTTAAGGATTGTTCTGCTATGATGATATGTGACTGCAATGAAGTTGTGAGTTCATGTGAGTGTCCACATTGCAATAGAATATTTTGTGCACAGTGCAAGGTTTCGTGGCATGCAGAAATAGGTTGTGAGGAGTTTCAGAAGTTGGAGGAGGCTAAGGTAGAGAAGGGAGACTCATTGGTGATGGAACTTGCAAAGAGTAAAAGTTGGAGGAGATGCCCAAAATGCAGTTTTTACGTAGAAAGAATTGAAGGGTGCTGTCGTATTGTTTGCAGGTTTGTTTTGTATTTCTAACTATTACTTTATAAAAAATGTTATTTCAACAATTTCACCTTAAAATACAACTCTTTATAACTATAATTTCATCCATATAATTTTAAAATTTTCCAACAAAAAATTATTTATTTTTTATAAGTTGTAATATCATACTAGTTGTCAACATATCATATTTTTATTTTACACTATATAAAAATATTATTAAATAAAAACTAATTTTAAATATTAAATTTATTATTATTTATATCAACTAAATTATATATTATTTTATAAACTAAAATATTATTAGTATCTAGAATAGTTTTTATTATTAACAAAAATTTATAAAATAGTTTCTAAATTGATATCTAATTATTAATTACTAAGATTTTATCTATTAACTATTTTATATTCTAAATTAGTCTACATTAATATTTTAAAAAATAATTTAGCTAAAGCAAAATTCTTGGTATCTAATTAGATATCAATTTAGAAATCATTTAAATGATATAAACTAATTTAGAAACCAAAAGTTGTTTTAGTTTCTAAAATTATTTCTAATTTAGTCTCTATAGTAGCTAATTATTTTTTTAATCTAAAATTAGTTTTTATTTTATTAATTTTCTTGTAGTGTATAAATTTTGTTTAATAATATAAACTACTATAAATTTCATCATTTCATTATTTATTTTTTCTATTGATTCTAACCATGATAATTTCAAATGAATTGATTAGATTAATAGCATATTTAATTCAAATAGAACAAACTAATGACCATTTTTATTATGTGCTGGCTCACTTGTGTTTTGCAGATGTGGCCATAAATTTTGCTATGATTGTGGATTGTCTTGGAAGAGTAATTATCACTATTTATGTCAAACTAATTAAGAAGTGTATTTGTACTTATATTTTATTTCCCTTTTAGTTAGTAGATTGAGCATTTTATGTTGTTTTCATTTGAGGTATTGGATGAAACTTTATGTCATTTCATATATTCCAATGTAGATTGGATTCACATCTAAATTTTTCTTTAGAACAAAATGCGTGTCTTTAATGTCTATTTTACTAGCTTTTATTTTTATAATAAGTATTTTTTTTATTATATTTATATTATTTAATATAATAATTATATTGATAAAGTTCTTAAGTATAATTTTACATTTATTATTCATAATAATGAGACAAGATTTTTGTAATTTAATTAAAATTCTTATTGTTATAAAAAATTGTAATCTAAATATGTATTTATTTATATATATTTGTATAAACAAATACAATCATATGAAAAAAAATATATATTTTCTTTAAGCGAACAAATAATAATCTTAATTAAGAAGTTAATTCTTATAGTTTAATTTGAAAAAAAAATAATTTTCTCAAAATCATTTCACTTAAATTGTTTTAGCGCATTAACGTTACCCAAATATTAAATAGTTCACAAAACTAGGGATAAACTATACAAAAAATTAATAAAGGATCAAAATAGAACAATTATATATAAAAGTAAAGACTAAAAATTTAATTAATTTTATGAAAAATGAATAAAGAAAAGAGTCATATATTGATCTTAATAGAAATATTATATTATGTAAAAAAAATATAAGTTAACAAGTAGGAAAATTGGTAGTGTATTATCTTATCTTACTCCAGTTTCTTGACGAAGTATGGGTACTTAAAGTATTGTACATAAGGTATTGTCCATAAGTGTAATTCATAATGTAAATCAAATTATACTGTAGTCAGTTATGAATTTTTTTTTAACCAAACTATTTGGAATATAAATAGAAAAAAAATGAAAAATAATTCTTTTAGATCTAAACTCTAAATCCTATAAAACTATTTGTATCTGATCACACAAGTGCATTGATATTATTTGGTGACTAATAATAAGATATTTCTTGAACTATTAAGATAAGATAATAATAATAAGATAAGATGTAGTAGTATGATATTTAGTTGAATCACATTTATTTAGATAAGGGAAACCTACAACAATGATAATTTTAGGTCAGATTCTATAGTTTCCTTAATATCTCTATAACCTTCAACTTTAAGTGTAATAAAGGATAACCTACCTATATTATTCTAGGTCACACACACTTTAGAGTTTTATTTTAATCTCTCCACCATCTGACTTTAAGACTAATTACATTTTTCCTAGCCCTTCAGAGTTTATATCCTTCATTTTAAGGGAACCCAATGCCTATTTCCATTTCTAACCAATTTTTTTTTTGTTACATCTTTTAATATATTTTTAATATTTTTGTTCCTACTAGACAGATGGGACCTAGAGAACTGTTGAAGTCTTCTTCTCCTTCCTTCGGTCGGTCAGGTGACTGGGTGATGAGCTAAAATTCTTCTCGTCCTCCTGCTTCTCCTTCGGCACTCGGTCTCGGCCAACACCGGATGGTGGGGGTACCTGCGAAGGCACTCCGACGCTCAAGTCAATAAAGCGGGTGGTCAGCTCTCAGGTACGTGAACAATAGTAAATGACATACCTTACTCCTTGGGATGCGTGCTATTTATATTATTCTAATGGGCCTACTTTGTTGGGCCCGTTTATCGAGGTGGATACCGCTTAGGGTTGCATTACTTAATTCTTAATGATAGATTAACTTCACCGATCTTGGTTTGAGTGTTAACTGTGATAGGGGTCGGCCGTCGGCCAAATCATCATGGCCTTGGGTCGACCATCGGCCATATTCCAGTGGTCTCGATTGTCTCGGCCAAGTCTTCTAAGGTCTCAACCTCTTGGCCAAGTCTTCTAAGATCTCAGCCAACTTTCCCTGATCTCGGTCAAGTGGACTCGGTCTCGGGCAGCCAGGTAAGCCTCGGCCTCGCCCATACCAGTACAATTTTCAATAAAAACCAACCTATTCCCCCTTCTATTTGAATTGAAAAAGGCAAGGAAGGGTTGTTATTTCTGCATAGTACTTTTAGAGATTTTAAGAAGGAAAAAGCAAAAGACAAGAGGGAACCAACCTCATGATACACACGCGACAAACACCTTAAAAAGAATTCTCATGATGTTGGGCCACGGTTGGCAAACCAATTTCTTTTCGATTCACACTTTTTTTTTTCCAGCTAAGAAGCTTTGTTGGAACGTCTAAATTAGCTTTTCAAATTTCATTTCAACCCTCATCATTTGAATGCAAATTGTCTTGCGTCATTGCATGACCAATTTCAGTTTTCATGCATCTGCCAATTTGAATTCCCAGTACCACCCAACCTTTTACATTTATTGGGAATCTTACAAGAACCAGGCCACCTAAATCTTTACATTAAAAACATAAGTTCAACGGTTTTTCACTTTCATGTTTGTTTTTCTGTCTTCTATCATAGTTCCAACTTTTACAGGAATTCAACACATAAGCGTTTACTATTTGTTTACAATAGTCACTAATATGCCAAGTTTTAGTATTTTGATGTTTTGGTTTCACTACGATGTAAATCTTAAAAGTTTGGCAGAATATGTGTTTCCCTTTTCCTAAATAAACATATTCTGCAGATTCTCATTTTAGATAATGCAAATCTATCCTGGTAGATCCTGCCATGGATTTATCCCACGATTGCAGTCACGTGAAAAATAGTACAGAAAAAGAAAGAAAATAAAACAGCCAAAAATATTTATTTGTCCTGTTGTCATGATCATAGCATCCAGGCTTCTGGGCAGCAGTTTTGGATTGTTTTACACCAAATTGAATGTTCTGTAATGGAAGATTTATTATTAAAATACACATTTCAATCATATTTTACAATTCAAAATTAGTTCTATCAAAATGAGCTCTTTTCCACTTTTAAACAAAAAACACTTGGTTTAAAATCTACCAGCTTCAACCAGCATTATAAAACACTACAGTTTATATCCACATGGGTTTATGAGATATTTGAATGAACAAGATATTAAAAAATTTGAGAGGATTCAACAACATCACTCAAAAAGGAAAGGATCTTTCCCATATAACTTATCCTCTTCTAAACACAACATTTTCTACAAACACTCTTAATTATACAGCATGAGAATATCCTTCATTTTTGTGCCTTCACTCTCTTTCTAAGGAACCATCCTTCCACCAGTTCTTACAATGGAACACCTTCACAAAAACACATACCACTATTAAGCATATAGAGGTAAATTTGAACAAGATATCCGAGATGGATAAAATCCCAAATTTTCTACACCCAGAAACCTCAGACACTAATCCAGAGGTTGCTGCATTGTCACAACCAAAGGGCTTGTGACTGTATGTTTCCCATCAGACCAAACTATGGAACCACTCTTCACACTTGAACCTCCAGCTGAAAGCTTAACAGCCCTAGTTTGTACCCTAACAAGAAAGTTCAACTTCTGACCCATCTTCCTGAAAGTCAGGGTGTCTGGCTTCACTGTCACCACCATCCCACCTGGTGGCTTGATGGTGACCTTGTACACTGAATTAGGGTCTCCAACATTGGTCACAGTCCTGATAAAATGTGTGGACATTCTCTTCTTTCCATATTGTTGAAACACTGCAGACAATGAAGGGTAATTCAGGTTCCCAGAATGTCCTGCCCTTTTAGCCCCACTGCAATCTGCACTCTTCCTTGTGATCACATGGATACTGTTGGTGGTGTAATTGGAATTGCACAAGAAATTCACATAATCAGAAGGGGAGATGTCATAAACCAACCCAGGGTTCATGGCCTTAACTGGATGAACATGGCCAGCACCATAATCAAACACAGAGGAAACATTCCCAGTGGACTCATCCAACATGGGATCACCCTTGTTGTCCACAGTGTAAGCAGTGGTCATCAGGGCTGATCTAATGGCAGCAGGACTCCAATCAGGATGTGCTGCTTTCAACAAAGCAGCCAAACCAGAAACATGAGGACAAGCCATGGAAGTCCCAGAGAGTATGTTAAACTCAGTCCTACGCCCATCAGAGGGAACCCCAGAAGGTCCTACATGATCAGGCCAAGCTGCAAGAATGTTCAACCCTGGAGCTATAACATCAGGCTTCAAAATCTCAGGAGACACAGGGTTAGGCCCTCTGGCTGAAAATGATGCCACCACAGGAGCTGGCCTCACCCCAAGCCTTGTTCCCTTGAACACAATTGTGGCGGTTGCCGGTGACCTTGAATTACCAATGTAATTCCGGATTTCGTCGCCGGCATTGGCACCAACCGCCGTGGCAGGCAACACGTGGCAATCGGCCACCAACCCTTCACCATCAAACACACCGTTGGCTAAAATCATGCCAACCCCTCCATTTTTTTTCACTTCTTCACCTTTAGCAGCCCTTGAATTAATACCTCTATCACACACAACAATTTTTCCTTTCACAGTCTTGGGATCCAAGGAACCATCCAAACAGAGTGAAGATGAATAGCCATCGCCTCCACCACCACCGCCACCACCAAATTGTCCAATACCCGCATACACAATCGGGTACATCCGATCCGGAGTTAAACCCGGTCCACCATAAATACTAATCCCGGGGACAATTTTTCCGTTTCCAAGCTTAACATTCGCCGGAAAATCTCTGTCTATAGTTCCAGCACCTACAGTGGTCACCCACGGCGCCACGTTCGTCACCGTGAGGCCACCGGGACCGCCATTGCCAGCTGAGGAGGAAACAAAAACGCCAGCTGAGGCGGCGCCGAAGGCGCCAATCGCAATCACGTCGAGGTGGTACGGCACCACCACTCCTCCAACGCTGAGCGACACCACGTCGACGCCGTCGGCCACGGCAGAGTCGAACGCGGCGAGGATGTCGGAGTCGTAGCACCCGCCGTTCCAGCAGACTTTATACACCGCGAGCCGCGCTTTCGGCGCCATGCCGGCAGCGACTCCCTTCGCGTAACCTAAAGTTGACGCCGGCGACACGTATCTTCCAGCGGCGATGGACGCCGTGTGCGTGCCGTGCCCGTCGGAGTCTCTTGCCGAGCGGAACTCCGTGGTCTCGTTCATCTTCCCGATGGTGGCCTCGTACCCGCCGGAGAAGTATCTGGCTCCGATGAGTTTCCGGTTGCATGAGGTGGCCGGGAAGTCCTTCCCGGCGATGCACTGGCCCTTCCACTTGGCGGGAACGGGCCCCAGGTCGCGACCGTTGAAGCTCTGGCGCTCCGGCCAGATTCCGGTGTCGATTACGCCTATGACAAGATCCGAGCCGAAATCGGTCTCGTGGAGCAGCCCGGTGCGATCGGCGGTGGTGAGCCCGAGGAACTGAGGGGAGCGAGTGGTGTGAAGCTGCCGAACCTGTTCGGGTACGAGAGTGATGACGTGGCTGAGCGCCTGCAGCTTCTGTGCCTCCGAAGGCGAGAGCTTAGCAGAGAAGCCATGGAAAACGGTGTCGTAGGTGTGGATGACAGAAGCAGTGTTGGAAATGGAAGCAAGTGAGGACTGATACCAGTGTCTGTGGGTGGGGAAAACGGAAGGCTTTGTTTGGTGATGAACTTGGACTATGAAAGTCTTTTTGTTTTCTTGGTCGGAAGAAAAAGCAAGTGATGTTAGTGTTCCTAGGAGAAAGAGGAAAAGTAGGAAGGTGGAAAATGCAGCCATTGAAGTGTGTAGTGAAGTGAAATGAAGTGGAAAATTTAAAGGGAAAAAAAGTGTGTGGTGGTGGAAGAAGAAGAAGAAGAAGAAGAAGAAAAGGGTATTTTAATTATTTGTGTTGTATTGTAGTGTAGGGTAGCAGTAGCATGGTACTATTGTTGAGAGAAGAAGAACAGTGGGTGGAGTGTTGTGCCATGTGGACTTCAAATTCAAATTGAAACTGCAACTTTTGTAGCTATCTTCATCAACTCTTGAATGTTTTCTCTTATTTCACACACAAAGTAGAAAACAGCTGTTCAGATTACGTTTACCCATACATTTTAGGAAAACTTTTTTTTAATCAAACAACTCCTGTCAGTAACTGCAAAACCATCAGTGTTTTTCAGACACTTTAACAATGTTTTTTATTTGCAAAATTAACATTATTAAATAATTATAATTGTGTAACAATTGTTTTGGTCCAACCAGCCTTGCCAATTAATACCCCAATAAACGAGTGTGGGCCAGAAATTGGGCCCATCAATTACGTTAACCTACCCTAGCAGAGGACTCCACCAAGTCCAAAGGACCCATTTATAAGCACTCAGGTACCCTCTACCCCATCACACCAAGGTCAAATTTATGTTCAAAATCAGCTCTCACCTAAACATAAGGTCCACCTTTGCATGCATTACCTTTTCTACCAAGTCTATTTTTATTTTCGTCTTAATAAACGTTTTTCTAATCTTTACCTCACGAAATTTTTATTTTTATTTTCATCTTTATCTTTATTATTTATTGACATTTATTAAACAATTAGTTATCCGTTGAGTAACTTTAGAGGAAAATAATTAATCAACTTTATATAAGCAATATAATTTCTCTCCATTTAGATTTTGTATCACTTATTTCTTTTACTAAAATAAAAAAAATAAATCAATATGTACACAATTTTTAGAATAACTTTTTAAAAAAGCATGCGGAGTTTAACTTAAAAAAGCATGCTCAAGTTTAACTAAAATTATTAAAGTTTTCATCTTCCTCCTTCTTTCGGTCAGGTTGTTAGAGTTTCATTGGGATTCTTCTCGCCTTCGTGCTACTCCTTCAGCTCTCGGTCTCGGGTGAATACCAAATGGGGGAGGTACCTGTAGAAGACATTTCGATGCTCAAGTTAGTAAAGGGTGTTCGGTACTCAGGTAAGTATACAGTAATAATGACGTACCTTGCTCATTGGAATATGTGTTATTTATATTATTTTAATGGGCTTACCTCATTGGGCTTGAAATGAATCACACTTATGGTTGCATTAGCTAATTCTTAATGGTAGTTCAGCTTCACTGACATTGATTTGAGTGTTAATGATTATATGTGTCAGTCGACCTGATCGTGCAAGGTGTCTTGACGTCAGAGAGACCGAGTCAGCTTAGCGTGTGTCTCGGTCAACTCGATCAAAGAGACCAAATCATGTCATATGTGTCGGTCGACCATAGCAGTACATAAATTAAAACCAAAATAAATAAATAAATAAAAACAAGAATAATATAAAAAAAAAAATCCACATGTTTACCACTTACACTATTTGAGCCTGTGGATTCACACAAGTGAATAAGGTTTTTTTTTATAAGTTTTTTGCATTTTCTGCAAGTGTCAATTTGAATGCCTCTAATGGTAGTATTGGGTATCTGTTTCTTTTATCACTTATTTTTTTTAAAACAGTACTTATAGATTGATAAAACTACATTAGATTAAAATTAAAGAAAAATATTCTTTTATTGAAATAGAGTAATTTTGAGATTTTACTGTACAACATCGCTATTGTAAATTCGTATATTTAATTGTACAGTTTTCAAAGTAAAATTTTACTTTTAAAAATTATACATACAGATATAAGTTTTTTGAAGTAAATTTACAAAAAAAACGATTAAAATGATAATAAATTATGTAATATATAGACACTTTAGTTTTTTTTTTTCGACAGACACTTTAGTTAATTAGTTAGTGATATGGTGATAGTACATTAATGAGTTTAGAAGGTGATGATAACTGACAGATACGACAGTTTCAAAAGGAATACATGTTCAAATCTTGTGACCTTTGTTGCAGGCCCATCCATGCGCAATATCTGGAAGCAAAATCAAAACGTGGAAAAGAAAAGGAAAAAATGTTTTTTTTTTCATTTTCAAATTAATTGAGGTGAGAAAAAAAAAACGTATATATGATTGCGACATAATGAAAATAGAAAATGAGGTTAAAAAACATTTACTATCTGCTTAATTTTTTTTTTTTTCATTTGATCTTAATTATGAAAAATAATTAATCACTTTTAATTATGTTTCCCTCTTGTTCTTTATTTTTTGAAAAACTCTTACCTTGTTGAGATCAAAGGGGCAACACGTCATCGATTACGAGGGATTAACCGACAGTACGATCATGAAAGACACTGCTTGCAGGAGTTCTTGGACGGGTTTGGGATGCCATTATGGATTTTGGATTTTTGTGTGTAAGGTCTTTAAATTACATTATTTTTTATTTTTTTAAATATATTAAAATTAGTATTATTTGGATACTGCCAATATATTGTTACTTTGTTTAGAAATTGAAGCGAAAGAAAATTTAAATACATTTTTTTTTAATTCAAAATAATTTTTAAAGATAAATTGAATTGTTGGAAATCTCTCATCGATTATAAATGAAAATATACGTACAAGTGAATGTAAATTTCATTTTATAAACCATTTTTATAAGGTTGAGTTAAGTTTTAAAGTCTATTTTCTAATATGGTATCAGAGTTATTTCAAACATTTTCTTGTGAGAATTTATTGGACTTATTATATCATCTGCTATCAGACAGTTATCGGATCACTCATAATATATTATGAGGAGAGTGAGTGATAGCGTGAGGGGAGTGTGTTAGAGATTCTGACTAAAGATAAGATTAAGTTAAGATAATAGTATATTACTTCTTAATTTAGATAATTTAGATAATCTGAATTATTAGTATATATGATAAGTTGCTAAATCAGTTTTAAAATTTTTCATCAATATAAAAATTCATCAAGAATTGTTAGTGATTTTTTACAGATATTAATTAAAATACTTGACACAATTAATATGATTAAAAAATACTCCAGAAATTATTATATTGAGTCAAAATACTAAATAAATTTTCAGTAATAATTAGGTGGATCCCAGAAAAAAAGTTGAAGCTTGGCATGCATATTGATCCATTGGGGTCTCTCAGCAAATGTCATAATGGACATCTAGGAAGTGAAACCTGCAAGAGTGGACCTTATTATGTCATGTATTAAAATCTCAAAAACATTAGACTCGTAGTCCCTATCATGCATTAAATATATTATATGGTCCTTAATATTTAATTTATAAGATTATAACTTATCTCCTACTCACTAATTATCCATTATATTAATTTATAAGATTAAATTAGATTTAAATTTATGTGAGTTAGAACAGTTTACAATGATGGTGAAGCATAATAGGTGGGGTTGTGTTTCCAAAACAATGCGCACAAACTTTTTCTAGAAATAAACGATTTAACACAATGATCTTCTTCGTTGAATCGGGGTGATGGTGACACCTTCTTGGCAAAGTGATGGTTTTTCTTTGGTGTCTAATCTTTGTTGATCAAAACTAAAGTGATCATGTGGTGGGGACCTAAAATTAAACAACCTTCTTTTTCTTTTTCTTTTGCATTTCAATTTCAAACACTTGGACACAAGAACATCCAAATTCAACTCTCTTTGTCTAAACAGTGAAAGGAGAATTTGGATTTTATATTACCCTATTTGCAGTAAAAAGGGTTAATCGAGGGGAAAAGGCCAAAATGTGTTATCATGCATGCACACAGGAAAGTGACCTGAGTTCAACTCTCTTTGCTTCTCTCTACAGTGAAAGCAGAAATTTTATTTTATTATATCACTCTTTGGGGAATGGATTCATTAGTTGGACAAATCAAAGCAAAAATATATCACTATGTAGGATCAAAGTTATTCATATCTCGCAAGAGAGAAAGAGAAAGTTTTTAGGTTTATAAGAGGAAAGCATGAAGAAGAGGTAAAAAGCAATCGCCAAAATAGGTAAATCAGAAAGAGAAAGATGGTAAAAATACAATATTGGGGATTAAATCAGATAAAAACATGTGGGGTTTGCAAATATTGCAGTGCTTGTAATTATTATGAATCTTGTAATTATGTATGATGAGTATGTGTGGAAGAGTGAAGTTTAATTTGAACCATTTTGCTAAGCTTGAGTTTTAAATTAAATAAGGGTAAAACCATCGAATCTTTAGGAATTGAAACAATATTTATTATTTTAAAATTAGTGCTATATTTTCTTTTAGAGTTAAATATGTTTTCTTCTATATACTCTTTTATAAAATTGATTTTTCTCATAGTTTAAACTCTAAATACTTGCACTAATTTATTAGAATGAGTCTTTGTCAAATAAAATTTTACGTTATAAGTGGAAATTAGAATGTTAAAATATTTTGTGTTATATCTTAAAAATTCATTTACATTCAAAAATACTGATAAAAACTCATTTTTAGAAGGTATAAAGTTTAGATTAAAAACAAAAATCAATTTTACATTACAATTCAAATACAAAAATATTTAACCTAATTTTTTAAATTCACAATACAATTCTTGAAATATATTTTTCTAGTTAGTATTATCTTAATTTATTTTAAAACAATTATATATATACATATATGTGTGCGCTTTTCTTAATAAGTGTCATAGAACCCATCTTTTGTGCAGGTTTTTGTTGCTTTTATATCCTCATCGCATGGTCGGTTTAATGAGTTTGATGCTTGGGTGTTTAGTTTATTTCTATTTGCTGACAATGACTGAATTTAGTTGTTGGACTTTTGTGTCTTGTTTTAAGAATGTATTCTTTTGGAGGATTAATGTAATTGTATCTTGATGTACTCTTGTTATAGTATGTTAATGTGGCTCATGTGTTATAATGTGTGTGGAATTCCCAATTGGATGGAGGATAAGAAACTTGTGTTGAAATTATTTATATAAAAGTTGGGATACCCTTTAAATACCTCATTTTATTTTATTTATTTATTATTGATAAAAAAAATCTTAATTTCAATATAACTATATATATGTATCTGTGTTTTTCTTTAATAAGTGTCATAGAACAGCCTGTTAAAATGAAGGTTCTTGGCTCTTATTCTTTATATTGTTTAATGGTACCATCAATTATTGGCTTGTAATCTTTTACTAACTTGTGCCAATCAACCACACGTTTTAAGAGTCATCATGGCAAAGTTATCGGTGAAAAAAGATGAGTTGTTTCTTGAATGAGTGAGACAAATATTCATATATAAACCAACCTTTTGCATCATTCAAAATGTAGTACAGTAAAATATTAGTTAGGTGTGAGAGCCATACCTGCATATTCAATCACTTTTATCACTGTCTCCACAAAAACAATTAATACCCCACTAAACGGAGGACACAACTGTTCAAAATATTAATCATTATTTCAAGACTACCACCAAGTAAGATTACTAATTAGGTCTACTATGTGTTGTTATGTGAATAAAAGTTACTATAACTGTTTGTATCAAGAAAATGAACTTCAAGAACACATCATACAAAAAAAACTGCTATTGTAAAACATTTATACAGTACACAGAAACTGGTTTACACTTTATAAACAAACGATTCTTTTCAATCTCAAACAACTGGTATGAAATATACACTTAAATGGCCAAAATTTTCACTTGGAACCCTAGAACATGGCACCGGTGGATCTTAATGCAGGTTCTGCAACTTCTTCTCTTGCAACGTTGTGATGAGGTTAACCTTCAAATTTTCCAAAGAGGTCTTGAACTGTTCAAGATCCTCCAAACCCATATCCTCAGTGGAGAGATTCCACCAAGGAGGAAAGCAAGAACTGTTCTTTTCTGCCCCTTTCATCTCTTTCAACTGTTTCTGTTTTTCCTTCAACTTATCCTGCACACTCTCGTATTCCAGCCGCTGCTTTTCAAGAAACTTCTCCTTCTCCTTCTCCTTCTCGCTTGTGCCGCTGCAATGCTGAGACGGCCCTCCGGTGATGTAGCGGTGGAGGACGGCGTCGGTGTTGGGGTAGCCACAGGAATAGACTTTGCCGTTTTGGGAGGTGATGATCAAAGCGAGTTCCGCTTTGCATAGAAGAGAAAGTTCTGTGAGTTTGTTGAAAAGCCCCAACTTGCGTTTGGAAAAGGTGACGCATCGCCTCTTTCTCTGTTCATCTTCTTTCATTTCAATCTTTCCCTTTCTCGAGTTTGGTGTTGTTCCATTGTTTGCTTTAGAAGAAGGAGCCATTGTAGGATTCTGCAGAACACAAAAACAAAACTCAAAGAATGAAAATTACTCAAAAACATGAATCACACAATGTTTTGGCGGGAGTCCACTTTTATAATGTTCTAATGTGGCAACAGTGTCTTTTCATTTGATTATTTTTTATTGACAAAGAATAATGTGGAATTATACGTTTGATGTGATATAATATTTTATATTTTTTTATAAAGGTTGGAATATCTTTTATATATTTTAATTTATTTTTTGATAAATAAAATGAAAGAATATCTAATAAAATATATATATATATATATATATATATATCACAAATTTTAAATAAAATTATTTTAAAAGTATTTTTGAAATTTAAATTAAACGAAAATTAATTCTTATAATATGAATCAAATAATAAAATTGTATGATAAAACATTAACGCAAATAAAATTAGTCTTTTTGAAAAATAAGTTTAAATAAGTTGTTTCAATCAATATAAATTTAGATATAAATATTTGTTCAAGATTATCAAATAAGATTACAAGATTACTCAAGGGTGATATATTTTTATTTTGTTATCTTTTTGTTGTGTTATGCAACGGTGTGGTGCAATTAGATGTATTTTAGAGTTTTCAATATCTTGTTTTTCTTCTTAGAAGATTCTTCAAGATGAATTTTAAATTTTCTTGTATTAATTACATAGGTGTTATTGTAAACGAATAATTCAAGAAAATATAATAGAATAATCTAATTAAAAATTTTAACATTAAATTGGGTGTAGATTCTTATTGAATTGAAGTCTGACATTTTTTTTTATCTTGATTTATTTTATTTCATTGTAATCATTAATATTGTTTATCTTATCCTCTTTCAAGCTTTCTTCCAAGAAGACAATTTTGTAAGTACAAGAGTTCATTCTTTTACTATTTCACCCTTCTTAGTTGTGATTTAAGCCATATTCTCTTTTTCACTTCATCGTGCTTCAAATAAATTAACACTTCTAGTTACAATCCTAATAGAGTGGGAGATCAGGTCAGATATAAACACTATGACTTGTCGGATATCAAAACTAATAATTATAGGTGGTTAATTTCAACAATTTTTACTTGAATAAATCATTGTTTGTATTAATGTCACTAACATTGATTTAAAAGATTAATTTCTTTTACACAATATTATATGTTATTAGTAAAATTAGTATAAGTTAGAGGGTGTTGGAAAATAATTTAGCTACTAAGGTCAACTTGAAGAGAAGTGGGGTTGAATTAGAAAGTACTTTTATTGTCTGTATGATTGAATTAGAAAGTATTTTACTGTCTATGTGGGGCAGATGAGGAAATAACAAGTCATTTGTTCTTTGACTGTAGAATTACTTGGCTAGTTTGGAACCTTTGCTTCGAGTGGTTAGGACTAAGTTTGGTTATTCACACACTTCTATCTTACATTTTTTGTAGTTTAATATACATGAAGCACCTGCTTCTATTAGATTAATTTTGAAAAGTGTCTAGATTAATTGCAGTGGTAAGTGAGATTTGGAGACATAAGAATTAACACATATTTAAAGATGCAGTGATTGATCATTCTGAAATTTTCTCCATATCTCAACTAAAGGTACCACCATATGTGTTATTTAAAAAGATGCCACCTTCTCTTTAGTATATTATGTAATTTTGTATTTTAAAGCAATCATATATTTAGAAAAACATTATCGTATCTCATTAAACATATATTACTTTATCACCATTATAAATATTAGGTTTAATTAAAATTTAAGTATATTATAAATTTGAATATCTTTGAATGTTCAAAATATTTTTTATTTTCATATAACTACTATCACCATTAGAAAATCACTAAGTAAAAACTAATTCTATATTAACTAAATTAAATACTAAATAAATTATTAATATTTGAATTAATTTATATTATTGATAAATTATTATCTCGTTATCTACTAACTGAATTCTAAATAGGATGATATATAAGTTGAAAAAAACATAATCAAAGGATAACAAATAGCTGTAACTATTTTTTCTATCTTTTTGTCTCTAACTCGACTCGAATCACTTCTAATGGTTGCGTCACTCGTAGCTTCTCTTTCCAAGAAGTACAAATTGAAGAAGATTAAAAAGATAATGTGTTGATTAACAAATTAAAATCGAAAAAAAGAAAATAACAACAGCCTCATTTTGTTATCGCAAAATCACAACAAAATATTTAGACAAAAATAAAAAATTACTTTAAGGAAAAATTATTTAAAAATATTAAATTTGTAATTTGCTTAAAGTTTCATCAAACCTGAATAATATATCACTAAAATATATGTAATAATAATTATGTTTGGAAGAAATAAAATCTAATCGCACATTCCAACACAACGTCCTGTATCCCTTCACGAAAGAAATACTAAATGTATGGTAAAATAAGTTTTTAATCTCAATAAAATATTTAAAGTTTTTTTCAAAGTTTTTGAAGTCTCTAAAATGTAAATGTTATAACAAAAGTTAAGAAAAAATGAGAAAAAGAATTAAAAATCTTTCACGATTATATAAAATCAAGTTAATGAGAAAATTTACTAAAATTAAAGTAAAATTAAGAAGTATTCAATTTCATATTATAGATAACGTACATTTATCTAGGGTTTTAACTTCTTTTTATAGATTTTTTTTTCATGAGAATTTAATCTCAATCGAAAACATATGTAATAGAAAAACATTATGTTCATTGACACCTTCACTCATGTCAACAACTTTATCTTTTTCACTATGCATGTAACTTAACCGACACACTGATTAAAATATATTATACTAATAACTTTATATTAGCATTTAATAAAAAATATTATCTTAATTATTCTGTAAGAGACTTATTAATATAATTGGACCAAAATTCATGATCCACCCATGAACCCAACTATTGAGACCACCTACTCACACTTGCTTCTAGGAAGCACTAGTAGAAATTCTAAAACAATTCTTTCATGGTAAATGTTGGTTTTAACAACTTTTAGGTAACTTTTAATTCTAAAAAAATTATTCAAATAAAAATCACTGTAACTGAAATTTTTAAATAAGGACACTCTGGTTATTACATTGTCCCATAAACAATGACTATGATTTTTTTTATCATTCCTATCTCAAATTATACAAAAAAAAATAAAATATTTGTTAATGTTTGAAGTCGCATCAAATATTTAATTTTATAGAAAAAAAAATTAAAAGATTAAGAAATAGAAAATATTAGTTTGGACCTTCTCCGATACACAAATATTTTCAAATTTCACTACTTATTTGGTCAGCCTAGGTTTCGATATAATATTAACTGTCAATGGACAACTATAATGCTCTTTTGAAAAAAAAAATTAACGTAAAATTTTTATTCATGGATGACATACAAACTATATAATGATATACAATATATAAATTACATAATGATAAATATTAATTATTTGTATTTTGAAAATGTAATTTCATTTTTTTTAAATTGATAACTCAAATTAATAAAAAAAATTATTAAGTTAATTATTTACAATTAAAAGAATCCAAAAATAAAGAATATGTTTTTTTCTTCTAAATCAATTGAGTCTTACTTTGAATGGTAGAACAAAAGAAAAAATTGTATTGCAGAAATGGAAACAATAAATTCTAGATATTTAAAGGATAAATCTAACTTCTTCCATATAAAATTTATGGGTACGGAGAACGTAATCAAAATTTGAACATCCTCAAATAGTAATCCAAAACTCAAATGTCCTAAACCATAAATTGCAAAATTCATGAAACTGCATATCAAAAGTTTTAATAAAGTATTGTGATTCAGAAAGTCTTGTTTCCTAACAACTTACATGAATAAATGATAATGCTGCGATTTTCTTCTTCAAATAGAAGAATAAAAATGGTGTGATATTCTCTTCAAATAGTTCTTCAAATTCTGCAAAAAAAAAAATATTTTTTTGTTGAAATGTAAACTCTAATATTAAAAGACGAATCAATTTTCATATTTGTAAAATATTGTCTTTCTACCTTTCCTTCATCCAATTTAGTCTCCTCGGTATAGAGCTATTCGTAGTTCCTTCATCCAATTTATTTTCGGAGATGGAGTAGGAGTAGATCTACATGAATAATGTTTATTACTCCAAGCCATTCCACAAGCATAGCAAAATTCATTGCCACATCTGCAAAATAATGTTAGAATTCATAGAAAAATGAAACAATTATATATTAAAAACAATATATATTAAAAATGCAAAAGAAAATTCCCATAATTCTAACACATATTATTATTAAGAAGTAGATTTTAAGACTAACTCAATCTCATAAAACTGGCTCATGGGGTGAGGTTTGTACCCATTTATATACTATGAAAGATTCTAATCTCTAGTTGATGTAGGATCGACAACACACTCTTCACGCCGAAACTGACAACAAAGAATAATCTATTATGGTGATCCAATAATGGCCCATTCGCTATAATATACTCAAAATGGTTCTGATACCATATTACGAAGTGAACTTTAAGTCTAACTCAACCCCCAAGATCGACTCATGGTGTTCTCACTTATATACTATGAAAGACCTTAATCTCTAACTCATATCAAATTTTTTTAGACCATAATAAATAAAATAAAATAATGGATACACACTTAATAACAGATGTCTCAAAATCAGATACGGGATGTTTAATCTACTCAATAACAAAGAATATGTTTTATCAAACATCTATGTAACACTGACAAAAATGTTGTATAGTTTCAGAAGATTGGTTATAACACAAACCTGCATGAAATATAACACTGTGACAAAAATGTTCTATACTTTCACAAGATTAGTTATAATAAAAACCTGCATGAAATACGTGTACATCCATCAATTCTTTCTACGTAGAAATTGCATTTTGGGCATCTTTTCCAGCTTTTAGACTTTGCAAGTTTCATCACCGTTTGATCTTCCGTCTCTCCTTCGAAACCAATCTTAAACTCATTACAATTAGCTCCTGGGTGCCACGGAACCTTGCACTGTGCACAAAAGAGTCTATTGCAATGTGGACACTCTGATATAGTCACAGCTTTCTTTGAATCACCTGAATCACGTATCATCATAGCTGAACAATCCTTAAAAGGACAGTAAAACTTCTGTGATGCATTCACCACATTCTCACAAAGAGCATCTTCCCATCTATCCAACACTTCTTTAGGGATAATTGAACGACAGTT
>Ga0123342_1000600_pt1 | contig 57588 bp, 24 predicted proteins | sample Turbeawhitnodule_FD_89960 | JGI IMG/M metagenome (GOLD analysis project Ga0123342, IMG submission 89960) | Root nodule microbial communities of legume samples collected from Mexico - Turtle bean Mexico white nodule | ecosystem: Host-associated > Plants > Roots > Nodule | place: Mexico: Nepantla... | reverse complement strand
GGTAGGATACTAATCATGAGATTCTATAATTATTAAATTAATTGCATATAATTGGGTACAATATCGTCAAATATTGCATACAATAATTGCATATAATTTTATAATTATTATTTCCTTAATACACGTCTACTAGAGATAAAAACATTTCATAGTATATAAGTGGTGCAAACCTCACCTTATAAGCCGATTTTATAAGGTTGAGTTAGACTTAAATTCCAATTCTTAATATGGTATCACAATTATTTTGAGTCTATCATAGCGAAAGTTTGTTAGGTTTGTCAAGTCACCTGTTATCGGACCACCCATAATATATAATGCATCAGTTGACAATCTCGACTTGAGGGGGTATTGGAGATCTCACATCGAAAATTGTGTAATGAATAATTTTTTTCAAATAAAACGAAACTAAGTACCATAGAGAAAATATAAAATAAATTTTTTAAATTACCTACTAAACTAAGAGTTTACACTATTGAACACTCGAAATTATCAATTAGACATTTTCACATGATAAAAAATAAACATGAAATAAAAATATTTAAAAAGAAGATAAATGATCAAATGTATATTTTAGATTCCATTAATTGAGGCTTATGCCTTAAATTTAATACATTATTTGTAAAATAACATGTACAAAAAGACAAATAATTGAGGTTGTAATAAAAGAGAGAGCACCTTATAAACTTGAGTGAATTTTGTGGATATTGAATGAGTCGAACGATTGAGAGAAAATGAAAAGTTGTATAACAAAAGAATGGTTCATAAAATGAAAAGAAAAAAAGAGGATAAAAAAGCAATAATAAAAACAAGTTTTTCATGTTACCTAATAAACTAAAAATGTTTTACTAATTTAAAATGAGGATGATATGGAACAAAGCAAGTATGTACATATTTATCCCCGTCCTCATATTCAATTTAAAAATTGGATATTATCCATATCCATACTCGTATCCAATCAATGTGGAGATTCCCCATCAAAATCAAAATAGGTTCGAACAACATCGATAGATTTGGTTTATTTGTCATTCGTAGTGACTAATACCTTGAGCAAATGGACGTCAAAACAATTATATTTTCTCTAGACAAACAGCGCTCAAGCGAATACATGATTACTCAAGCGACATCGAGTATTGGCTATGGTACATGATTTTTAGAATATATGATGATATTAATTGTCCTTTAATGTAGGTCAGGTGAGCCAAGTCACAGTCGAATTATGGTACTTAGACTGCTATGCTATTAAATAAAAATAATTGCACCCGACTATTAGCTATAATTTTTTCCTAATGATAAACATTTAATCCATCAATAATATTCAAAGTGAAGGTCACAAGCTATATTCACAACAAGACAATTATGGAGGGAGAGATTGTTACATGTTTGATTAATTCATTAATGTTCCTTTGACATATTCACTTAAACAACACTTAAATGTTCTCAATGAGTTTAAATAAGTAAGTTTCTAAAAATAGGTACTATGAATAAGAAAAACAAAAGCAATTGGGCCAAGCCCAATCACTCACATTTTTTCCCACCATTGTAAAACAATGTATCAATTCCTTAAAAGATTAAAAAAAACAACGTTTTATCACAATATCTATTTCTTAATAAACTTAAAATGTAACTATATTTTTTAGAAATATTTATTTATTATAAAATGAATTATTAAATATTTTATAAATTTTAAAACATTTATTATAAATTTGAATCATATAAAATAAACATTCATCTATCTATATATCTATATATATAAGATATTATGGTAAAACACTAATGTGGTTCTAAGACACGAGAGAATGAGTAGCCCTCTAAGACACGTGTGATGAATAAACAATGAAGATAATAAAATAGAAAGCAACAGCTTCCTTCTGTGATTGTTATTGAGAAGAACATAGCTATTGTGAATCACAAAAATAATTGATGTCTACCTTTCTATTGAAGCAAAAAAGGATTACAATTTTACGAAATTTGAATTTCCTGTAGTTGAAGGAATATATGGTTGGTAAAGGAATTGCAGCGACTTAAAGATACAGAAAACTTATTAAACAAATTTGATTTACACTCATTACAACTTCCCTACAAGAAATTGAAGAGACCCAAAATATACCAAATTTGAAAAAGACATGGACCCTATTCTTTCAAATAACTGAATCCTTGCTTAATTTCTTAACCTCATCATTTTCCTCCTTTTGATTACCCACGTTTTTTCCTGCCAAAATTGCTGCACTATCTTTGTCTTTCACCTGTAAAGAGTAAAAAGTGAATAAACAAAATACCCTAAATAGTAGTTTTATTGATCTTATATTAATTATGGTAAAAATTAATATTTTTTGAATTTTAAAGTAATTAAGAACCTGAGAGGCCAAAGGGAGATCACTAGCTAACTGTTTCTTTTTGTTGTCCTCAGTGCAGAAATAAGAGTACAAGCCCATTCCAAAAACGGCAACTAGTATTCCAAGAATGTTTCTTCCAGTGAAAGGGTCATGCAGTAATGTGTATCCAAATCCTAGAACAAGGCAAGTCTTGAGGTGCCCTAGCACTTGATAAGTTACAGGAGATGTTTTTCCTATCACCAGAAATGTGCTGAAGTTCACAGAAACAGCTATCAAGCAGGACAAGATGATGAATGCCTGAATTTTTCATCAACAACAAACAAATGTTAGAACCAAAATTTTTAATTTACTAGAAAGTTAATAAAACTCAGTTATGTGTCAGATAAGTTGAAACTATGATAATTGTGATCTTGAACTACTATACATATATTGAATGTAACAAAAGGTGAGGATTTAACATTACCAAGACAACAGGAGAATATTTGTAGGCAAAAACATTTTGCTTGGTGAGCATTTGATCCACAACAGGGCCTGAAACAAAAAGAATTGCTGCTTGGAATGGAGCAGATTGGTAGAGCAGCTGTGTGGAAGAGACATTAAGCTTCTTTTGTATTGTGTTGGTCAGCTAAATTGAGCACTGAGTTAAGAATCCAAATATATCAGATCTTCCTAAGCTTTAATGAAGATAATTAATGATCAAGATTACGGCATCATAATTACTTGATAACAATAATTGCATGCTGCAAATGGAAGAGTAAGCATTGAGCAATAAAGGATACAATTTGGCCAACACATGTCGTTATGATTGCCAGAAGGGAAAGAACTGTTCCCAAAAAATTGAGCTGAAGGTCTGTGATTGAGGCAATGCCAACTCCCACAAGTAATAGGAATAAAGAGAATTTTATTTTAGAGCTGCGTGTATTAGCATAAGACTTTACATTAATTAACACATAAACATTGTTTAATTTAAAAATTACAATTTTAAAGTTCTTTCAACAACTTGTTACCTGAACTGCTTCTTTAGGAAAATAGTTTCTAACAATACAGTGAATGGTATGATCGCAAGTTTTGTCATCTGCAAAATAATCATTTTCCAAAAGGTAAAATTAATACAAGTAGAAAGAATAATTCAGAAGACAACATGCTTGTGAACATAACATGTCTGTATAAATCCTAAAGTTTAACATGATACTATTGTGTAGAAGTCAAATATTGAGGTGAAACCTGGTAGAATCCAATGGAATTAAAGCCAAGACTCAAGTTGAGAAATCCAATGGAGATGCCATTCAGAATACCGAAAAGCATGACTGTTTTGAAGTCAATGGATTTGGAGACGAACAGATTCAAGCGTTGAGCCGCATGAAGGGTGCAAAAAGTTACCATCAGATGCCAACTAGTAAGTGTTGTGGCTGGTCCAAATGAAATAAAATTACAAGTTAGAGCGATAAGATACGTAACTGATAATAAATTTGAGTACTGATAGCTAAAATTATATGATTTTTAAAGAGAGGACAAAATGATTATCACCAAAAGGGAAGCCAAGATTGCTCATCAAGGCTTTGTTGCAGATGACAATGGAGACAGAAGAAGCCACCGAGAGAAATAGTGCACCGATCACACCCAATTGAAAGTTTGACATCTCTCCCATCTTTTCTGTCACTAGATTCATCAAAAGTGCAGAATTTGAAGTTTATATCATTAGTTTAGTTTTGTGAAATTTAACAGAGGAAAAATCACAGAGCCATTTCCAGAGTTGTATTCCATTTTAATATCATTAAATTAAGCATACACCTTTCTTTAAATATCTATCTAGCTATTTAATTTAACTTTTTTCCTTTACTGCTTCAATGTCGCCTTCATAATTTTCATTTTCATACAAGTATAACGTCATCTATCAATTTATTACCAGATACCAAAAAGCACACTAGTTTAGTAATAATCAGTAATGCGTTCCTTAGCTTTTACTCAATGGTTGGTACCAAAATCAAATTAATCAACACGTACCTTTTTCAATACTGATTAAGAGGAATAAATGATATATTATTCTCAGATCGAGTTTGAAGCTATTGCCTGGTAGGAGCCTGACAGGATCACACAAGACAAGGAATAAAAACCATGATCAACAAAATTTTGCATAACATACAGATGTTGTTTATGATATTTTCTTAGTAGTAAGTGAAGTTATAATTGTGATTGAAAAACATTACAAGCAGAACCTATAAATTTTGTTACAGCAAAGAATGAAATGAAAATGATGATATGATGAATACACATACCTTGGAATGGTGAAATGAAATTGCAAGATGTAAGGGCTCCTCCAACTCCAAAAGATGAGCCAAGTTCTTAGTCTAAACGGCAGCGTTTATAGGAAGGGAGAGGTGTATTGTGGAAGTGTAAGGTAGAGAGAAAAATAATGGTGTGAGAGGGAAGAGTGAGTGATAGTGAATTGGATTGAAGGGTAAGCTTGTATGAGTATGAAGCTTTTGTGGGATTTATAATTTTTATGGGTTGGTGGTGGTGGTGCCTAATTAACGCCGTTAACTTCATGGGATGGCGGGAGTTTAACGGCCATTTGAAGCAAGAATATAACTACTGTCAAATGAAAAAGGGATTTGGACATCTGAACTGCTCTTCTGCTGCTGTTGCTGCTGCTTCTATACTAGTGTGTTTCCCTGAACAAGATGATAGGCATAAATGATTTTTGTGTGTAGAATAGAAAAAATTGGTTCATTTCATAAGGAAAAAATGAGAATTGGAGACTCTTGCACATGTTTTTTTGGTCTAAAAAGGATGATGGATGCATATTATTGTATAGGGTATAGCTAATGTGATTACCAAACTCACTTGTCCCACATCGTTTTCAAAAATTGTATGCCAAATGTGTCTTCACTCACAAGTCAGGAAGGTGAGTGAAACCAACATTTCCTTTTAGGCCAGCTCAGCACACATATCTGCCATTTTAAGCAACACTCTCCAACCATCTTCAAGAGACTTCAACCCCACTCCTAATTAACATTTAACATACCATCAATTTTTGTTCTTTTGCATAAAACTTATGTGTCCTTGTATCTTCTCCTACTCCATTCAATTTTCATTACATGTAAGCTCTTAGTTTTAAATGTTCAGCAATCACTGCAACTAGGATCTGTGACTCATGTTCAGCAATCATATGCCCTATTGAGATTTCATTTGAATGTGTTGCTTGGTGATGTGGGTTTTTGATGTTGCTGTTTTTTTTCTGCTTATGTTGGTTCTTATTCTTCATTGCAGAAACAGTTGATAACATTTACTCTTATCTTATTTGCACTTTTTGGTGAGGCTGTCTTTGTCAGTACCCTTATGCATATTTGTAGAATTTGATCTTTTATACTTGTTGGAGATATTTAGCTACTTTCTGTAGTCTTCATGTGAATGGATTGCAGTCTGAACTAAGATGGCTGGAGGTGTTATTCGGCAGTTATTGAGGAGGAAAATCCAATCTTGTTCTTCTGTAAGCATGACCTCTCTCTCTTTTTATAACATTGTTTGTTTTGGAATATTTATTTTTCAGGTCCTTGCAACATTGGACATAAAATAGAGACCATTAGACCATAAATAAAAAAAATAAAACTGGTGTTCAAATTTGAAGCTTTGAGAACATTAGTTTTTGTGGAAGATGTTAGAGCTGATCATTTATCTTTACTTAAAATGGCTATTTGACCCATACTGCTTGCTGTTTGAGTAATGTGACAATAATGTTAAAAATGATTATCTATATTATCATACCATTGCTGCTAATTTGTAAAAGATTTATCAAAGTTAAAACTATGGTTGTGTTATTATCAAAGATTTATTAAAGTTACCTTAGTCCATATCTTCTCACTTCCCATAGCCCGCAGATGAAAGAATAACACAGAGTCACAATCATGTTTTAATTTGAAACAGAACTTGAATTTGATTTCTCGCACATGGTTCTCAAGCACACCCTCTTGACCTGATTTTCTCTCAAATATTCTCTTCCAAGGATTTAAGTCTCAGTTGTGATGGTAACCACAACCATGATAGCCCTGGATTCATAACTCCATTATGTTATCATGAGTTCATTACTACAATTGCAATTTAAAACCTTTTTCTTTACCTAGTCCTACAGTGTGACATATTAACTTGATCCTTGTGTCTGCAAAATTTTGTTCATCCCTTTTTTTTCTAGTAAAACAGGCATCAATTTGTTCCTCTTCTCATTTAGCATTTTCTTCTATCACATTGTATTGTTGATTGATTTACTAAGCTATGTCATACCCTTCCTCCCTAAAAACTTCAAATTTCAGAAAGAATATTAGTTGGTCCAACTGACATACCATTCTCCATTTTTCTTTACCTAACGTTCTTTTATTCTATGTTAAATCTATTTTGTTCTTTAGTGTTTAAAAGCTCTTGATAGGATTGGCGAGTCTTTGGGCCCAAATAGTCAATTCCAATTCCAGATTTGAATTCGGTTATCTTTGTAAAGATGTTGAAAATTTCTAAAAAAAGAATTATGTCACTTGAAAGATTGGAAGCTTGATTATGGAAGAATTAAATGCTTCCTATGGTTAAATAGTATTCTCGAAGCAACTCTTGATGGATGTCCATTATGGAAAAGAAAGATATTGATTTGGTGATTCTATTACATTTTGAGGAAGCAAGAACCAAAACCAATTCAATCTTATGCGAGGGTATTCTTTCAAATTATGCACTAAAAAACTCCCTAGTAAAACACTTCAAAAACAGAGCAAATATCCTTGAAAATATTATTCACATAAATCTTCGGCAATATCTCTCGCAGCATCACCGAGCTTAATTACAATCAATACACAAATCTGAATCAAGTTTGGAAACAATACATTTGGAAGAGAAGCGAGAATGAGATCTAGGATTGATTAAGAAATAAGATATTTGCTTAATAATAGAGAAAGAAAACATTTGATAATTGCAAAACAATATCCTGAGATAGATTTTGAACTTGATTTTGTGCAAAATAAATAAATTATAAAAGAGATTTCAGAGGAAGAACAGGGGCATCGAGTTTTAAAGTCGAATAACGCTCTTAAACTTAGATTTATTTTTCTTTTGTTTTCCTCTTCGTAATGGAAGACTAAAACTTTTGGGTTGATTTCATTGTAATTTTCCATTGAGTTATGAGGTTTTGTTCAATAAAGATCCATTTTTGAATATCTGTAGTAGTTTGTTTTAATCTTTGGTCTTTTTGAATTCAATTTTATGTTAAAGGAATTGTTTTAGAATGCTTGTTGAGAATTCACTTGTTTTCTTTAATTAGAATTCTTGGATAGTTTGTTTAGTTATAATCAATTTCTTGTTCGCTTAGTTCAAGAGATAAATACTTGGAGACGAGTAGACATTTGTTTAACTGATAAAATGTTGTTGAATTTAATTGATGCTTGTTTGATTAAATTTGACATTTGTATGAGATTTGGAGGATGATAATCTTGATATAATGAGAAATTTATGGTGAATAAACTTGGGAGTTAACTTGCTTTATCTACTATTTTTTATCACCTACTTTACTTTTATGCACAACAAATTAAAACCATCATTTTACTTTATTGTTATTACTAATCTTACTGTTTTGCAGATAGGTTCTTAACACTTTTTTTATTGAATTTACTATTGGATTTTGATGGAGATCCCACATCAACTAGAGATTATGACATTTCATTGTATATAAATGGGTGCAAACCTCACCTCATGAGCCAGTTTTATGGGGTTGAGTTAGGTTTAAAGTCCACTTTGTAATCTGGTATCAGAGTCACTTAAAGCCTATCCTAGCGAGTGTTTGATGGGCTTATCAGGCCACCCGTTACCGGCCGTTATCGGACCACTCATAATATGTTATCACTATGCAACAACAACAAGTGGCTTTCAATAAATTTTTGGGAAGAAAAGTTAGAATCCTCTTAAAATTTTCTTTATCACTAGAGGATTTTATAGTTAACTCTTTCTCTTTCCTAACTTTTTGTAACAATTCATTGTCTCTATATTATTTTTCTTTATTTTCCTCTTTTTCTCTCCTTTCTTTCTCTTATCTTTCTACTCTTTATTTCTCCTATTTTTTTCCTTAATAATCGCTTTCAATTTTTTTTATCTAAACTCTTTTTTTTATAAACTCTTTTTCTTCTACTATAAATCTTCCTCTTTTTAGAAGCTCTATAATTTATTTAATATTGTGTTTTTCATGTAAGGGAGGAAGGTCTACTTTAGGCTTCCTAGGATGAGTATATTTTAGACCCATGATTTAGGGGGTGGTTGATAGGAATATCATAGTGATAACTACTATACAACTCTTTACTTGGAGAGGAGTAAAGAACATCATGATGTTCTCTCCTTCTATATGATTTCTCACCATGTTTGCTCTTATCCTTTTCTCCCTTTTATTGCATGAGTTGCCTACAATCTCATTCATAACTTTATCTCATTTTTCAAATTTTTGTTTAACATTTTCTCTCAAGTTTTTAATTTTATCCCTTAAATTAAACTCTTTATTGTAGATGTAATTAGCTCTAGAAAGGGAGGAAATAGGTTAAATAAAGCCTTAAACTCTCTATTCGCAACGGATAAAATAATTAGACAAACTGCCTAGTGGATGGTCTAGTAGACCGTCTAGTAAGATCATCTAATAAATCATCTAACAATAAAAATTAAAATATAAACAACAACAAAAGTAATAAAATATAAACACAATAAATTTATCTTGGTTCACTCAAATTCGGACTACGTCGAGTCTCTCTTGAGCAACTACTTAAGAGTTTTCACTAATCAACTAGTTACACGAGTATGCTCACATCTCCAAATTTCAACGAGTATTCATATAATTATACTAGTATGTGTTAAAAGAAATGAACTAAATTAGGTAACCAATTTTAAGAATTAACACAATTAGGTTTAAATGAACCAAATAGTTTAGTTTAAATTTAATTTTTGAATCTTATCCATATTCACTCTTTCCCAAAGGTTATCAATTTATTAAATTTGATTGAAATTCGATCAAAATATATTTTTTTAATACGATCAATTTTAGTTGAAATTTAATAATAAACTTTACAAAACCATAATGTATTAAAAATAATTATTAAAATCAAATATAAGCTTATTTTTACTAAAGTTCTAACATATTTATTTCATTTATTTAAAATTAATATAAATTTTCTTTTAAAATAAATTTGATCTCGAATAACCTACCGTGTTAACTAGCAATAATCTACATCTAATTAACTAATCCTGTTAACTCGCAATATGAATAATCTATTTGGTGAAGTTAGTAAGTAAAATGGTTAGAAACGCTGAATACTTATATCGAATCTGAATTCAACTCAACTCGACGACTTTGATGATTAAGCTGTCGCATGTTGTCGGTTCAGTGTTGTAGTAGTCGCTAAACAGTGTTCACGACTAAGGCCATGTGGTCGTTTGCTTATGTAAGTACGTTGACCATAATAACAAATACTAGCTCCATATTTTTCAAATAAATGTTATTTTTGAAATAATTTTATTAAAATAATATTATTTTTATAAATATATTACTTTATTAAATCAGAGAAATTACTAATTTATAATAAATTGAAAATAAACAAATTCATATTTTATTATATGATTAGAACAACAACATATAATTTAAAAAAAATTAAAATTATAGTCATTTTTATATTCCCAACATAAGATTTCTCGAGAACTTGTAGGAATCTTCCTACCATCCCCTCCCCCAAAAAGGAATCGTGCAGAGATATTAAGGCAAACTCATGGCAACACTGTTAATTAGGTGTTTAACAATGATTTTTTTAAGTGTCGTGTTATCCACTAAAATAAGCTCTACTAAATTTAAAGTGTTTAATTCATTTTATTTAAATTTTAAATTTTTTGAAAGAAAATATTTCAATGATTCGCAGTTGAAAGAAGTGTTTAATAACTATACATAGTTAAACTCTTTTTTTCACCATAATTCAATCAGAAAATTAAATTGTTTTGTACAACAACTTTTTGCATAGTTCAAGACCTATCTTTAAAGCAAATTGGAAAAACAACCAAGTAAATTTTGTAACTACCGGATATTTCTTACCTTTAACCATAAATCGAACCTAAAATTTGAAGGCTTTAATCAAGCCTTTAATTTTTATAATGTCGTTTTTTTCATTTTAACTTTTTAAATTAATTCCACGTAATCAATTTTCATTACCAAAGGATTCATTTTAATTTTCTTCTCATTCAATTTTATTTGGGCTAAAAATACTAAATGAAAAAGAAAGAAAACTGACTACTTTAACAATTTTAAGAGAATAAATAAGAAATAAAAATTAGAACAGGATAAAGATTTAACATCTTCCAATAATTTACAAAAAAATATGTTTTTATTGTTCTAACAGTATTGTTTTATCAGATCTTATCGAGGTTGAAAGAAAATGATAATTTTTTGTAATACTATAAAACATATTACGTTCATATTAAGGATCATTTTAGATATACAATTATATATGTACAGACAACAAATTTCAATCTAACGGCTGATAGAAAGTTATTCAATAACATAAAATTGATTGAATTACATCGGTAAAAATTAATTCCTCAAAAAAGATGGATCAGAAAATAGCACGCACCTGAGAGGAGAAAACAATACAAAACAAAACAAATACTACCATTGAAAGTGTACATAAAACATGTACAACAGGAAGATGGATCCGTATATCAACTCTTCCCGTTACGTTTAAGTCCTTCAAGATAAGCCTTATCAGAATTGGTTAGCCGAACTTGAAACTGGGCCCATTCACTTTTGCATCTGGCTCGGACCTGAAGGGGGTATTCAAGACAAATATTTGATTCAAGAAAAAGGGTATTGTAGTAGGGGGCAAAATGTCGGATTTTAATACAAGTATGCAACTAATATAACTGTTATTGCATTTGCTACAATACGTAAGTGCGTATGTAGCTTTAAAAACAACTTGAGGGATAAATCAACAGTGTTAAGCAAAAAATTGAGTATATAGATTCGCTAACATTATTTAACAGAAACCATACATACCGAATCCCAAGGCTTTTTTCCTTTGTCAGACTCCCCCTGAAATTATGCAAACATATCCCAAAAGTTATATTTGGAAATTAATACAAATTTTTTTGCAAAAGAAGTGAAAGGCCATATCTGCATTCATAGTACAATCATGGAAAAAGATAATGATCACTCTAGAAAACGTCCCTACGTCTTTTACTTTCATATTTTCGTTTACCTTTAATAACTATGAAGCAATTCCAACCTCAACACCCCCCCTCCCGAAAAAAAAATGAAAAGCAGAAAGAAAATAAGAATGAAGAAAAATGGTATCATCTGTGTATAAAAAAGCCCAAAAGTATAACCGTAAGTGAGAAAAATTCCAATTATTCTCTCCAACGTAAGAAAGTCCAATTCAATGCATGAGGCTCCCACCAAGTCAGCCTTATCCTGCAATCAGAGAGGTTGTTTCCAAAATTTGAACTAAGAACTTCTTTCACAAGGCAACAACCATACTATATCGTCAAGGCTCCTTATTCCATTTCTTTCTGAGACAGAAAGTTTAACACAATAGAGCCTTGAATATGTAATACGTTTTTAAGGGAGCATTTAATTTGCAGAATCTTTTTCATTTCAAGAAATTATGTTTTCTAGGAATTGTTACTTGAAAATCATCCTTTTTGGGAATGCTATAAATGTAGTTTATATTCTCATATAGATTATTGGGAATGTTTAGGCATTGTTTCATGAGTATGCTTTAAACTTTCGCACTTTCATGAAATCTTGGGTTCCATCCTCTCTCAAGATAATGCTTCTTTGGAAACATGGTTAAAACAAATTCCGTAAAATGTTAAAAATCTGAGAACCCTTTACCAAAAATCCATACCATACATGGGAATTTAATATTCCAAACATAAGACTTCTGGAGAACTTGTAGGAATCTCCCTACCAACCCCTCCCCCATAAAGGAATCGTGAAGAGATATTAAGGTAAATTGTTAATCCTGAAGACATCTCTCCATTTTTAATAAGTGTACAACGGCAACAATAAAGTTTGAACCTAAGATTCTGTAGGTACTACCCAAACCCCTGTCTCCCCAGGCTGACCCAAACAGGTTCGGAGATATATCTATATATAAGCACTGTAATCAACATAACAAGGTGTAAAACACAAAAACTTGTGATAAAATACTGGCCATCAGATTCAGAAGGAATGTCATATCAAGCGCACAAGTCTCTAAAGATATTTTTCAGAATTTCAAATTTCACCTTCAGTTATTTTTTATTTACATAAGCCCCTTTAAAATTTTAAAACACCTCCCCACTCCAAAATAAATTAAAAAAAAACTTTCATCTTAGTTTAACCTCTTGCCAATATGAACTACTCGTTGTTGAAACCTTATCCAAATCGACTTATATAATACAAAACACCAAACTATACTAAGTTGAGGAGGTGAAAAAAGAAAAGAGGAAATAAAAATACAATTGGAAGTTAGAGCAACAAAGCCGAATAAATACGACACACCCTAGATTGCAAAGGACACTTGAATTGACCGGCTTAAAGTCACTACTTTGAACCAGAACAAAAAGTATATTTTTATTTTCTCCCTTACCAAACAAAGCATTAGTAGCCTACACATAAATGAGCAGATGCATTTATAAAAACAATTTGAAATGACAAAAAAAGAAATTGAGTGGCCTAAATATACCGTAAGCTAGTGAACTAACCTGGTTCCCGAGAGAAGGAATTACTTGATGAACAATCCATTGCGAATCAATTACACCAATTTTTTCGTGTGCTGGCTGCAAAAAGGATTCAAATTAAAGCCAACAAAACTAAATCAACTTGCTTGTTCTAAAAATATTTGAAGTAATGAGATTGTAGCCCCATATTTTCTATTCAGCATAGAATACACAGGTTTCACACTCAAAATAAACTAGGACAAAAAAGGTGGTACTGAGGAAACCTCTTCAACTAATTCAAGAACAGAAAAACCATGAACTATTTCAAGAATTACAATTGCCCATAATCCCGACAAATTAATCCATATAGTAACTTAAGAAAAAACATAAGCCAAAATTCACTAATATCAACAGAAACACAAACACAACCTTACAAAACCAGGATCACTGTGTTAGATAAGTTCAAAAGGCCAAAAAAATTATGCTTTAATTAGATTTTTTTTAATTGTATTCCCATAGCTTTCTTTTGAACTTGGCATCTGAAGGCATACTTGACCAACTGAAGCATACCCACCTTTCAACAAGGCTAACAAAAAGGATTCAAACAGTTATCAGTAGGGAGGGTTAAAAGTAAATAGATATAATTTACTGACCTCCACACATCTTCTGAGAGCGAAGTCCAGCCCCCATCCATGCACTAGATCATTCTACAAAAGACAATAGGAAAGCCATCAATATAATTACTAAGATTATGTAACTATCATGCAAGAGAAGATTTACCAGTTCATCCAGCTACATTACTATAGCCAATAAATTCGATGAAGAAAAATAAAATATACCTGAATCATGTGCCACACACAACGCCAAGCTTCGCGAGAAAAGACAGGAGCCATAATTTCCACAAATCTAAAATAACAGAAGATATAATCAAATTAACTAAGTAGACAAAGGAAAGAAAATCTAGGTAAATGATATTGCAATACAACATTCAAATTTGAAGCAGGATGGAAGAAAGGGCATACGCAGCACACGGAGGCAAATGTGGATCACTACACCAGCCTGGTTTCTCTTCTGTAACCCTATTTGGCAACACATACAAAAACATGTCAAGACTTAAGAACACATTTGAAGGTATGAAAAAAGGAACCTTATTAGATCAATGACCAAAGAAGCAAAGTAAGAAAGAAAAGAACGGCAAAGGAATACATGTGAACTTCTTTGTCACCCCTCCTTTTTGTCATCTCCCATGTCAATCCCTTATTGGGCTCAAGACCAGGTTGAGAGATCTCCAAACCATATTTTTTCACTAAATGAATATACCTAGTGAATAGATGAAAGGAATACAGTTAATTAATCAAACTAAAAATTGCATAAATGTCAAATTTGAGCAAACTCTACAGATGAAAATAATACTTGTCTGCATTGAAGTGCTCTACTCCAAGATCTTCATCCCAAATAAAAATATATTCATAAGCTGATACTATATCAGGGTGCAAAAATCTTTTAGCATACCACCTGTACAACATGAGTATGAGAAAATTGTACAAAAGTAAGAGAGTAAAGCAATAAGATAAACTCCGAAGAAAGATAAGGTCTTCTAATCCAAAGTTACATGTATTCACAGAAAAATAGGCTTTCCCTGTCCAATAACATGACTTTCATAATTTAAGTGCAAAAAAATTACAGGAAAAATTATACCATTTAGTTTGTTTCCTTGCGCTAACATGGATTGCCTTCTTTGACCACTCAAATTGATCCCACTCACTAGTCCGACCATCATAATGAAAGAGCAAAATTGCAAAATCATCAGAAAACTACAGAACAATTTGATAGTCAGCAATTTGGAAAAAATATGAAATGGTAAATATACAAATAAAATTTATATATGAAAGTAGTAAATCTCTATAACCTTTTTCACTGCAGCATTGATATTATGCCTCTGTTCAAGACCAACAGTGAATGTGACTAAATACTTTGGCTTTTTCTTCAGATCCTGCAGCATTCATGGTTTCATTGGAAGATTTGCAAGAAAGATATCAAAGAAATAGACACGTAACATGTCTGCACTATCCACACCGGCTTATCAACATGCAAACCTCCTGACACACTAACATGCAATGGTCTCATGCATGAATAAAGCTGCATAAATACACAATTGAGATAAGTGCACGTCTCTAGCCAATATGGACTTGCAAAGCATGCGTCAAGGGACATAGTTTTGATATGCCTCCTATATCATGTGAAACTTAGATGGAAAATGAAACAGATATTCCTATACATACCTCTCTGTTTTACCATGATAGACCCACCATCACAACAATAGATGAACTTTGGGGTTCGATTAAATTTCATATTTGTAAAACTTTATGAGACTTAACAACTACATGCTACAGATAAATTCTTGCATCATAGATAACTGCTTATCAACATACCTCACTAGGTTCACCCCATAATCTGCGTAAATAAAAATCAGATTCTGATACAACAATTCCAGGGGGTAGTGATTCAGCTCCACGAGGATTTGATGCAACGAATATCTGTGAAAGTAGCAGTTTTGAATCAAACTTTATTTGCTTGTTAAAAAAGTATGTTTCAAATCTAAAGTAAGTACAATTATAAAAAATTTATAGCCAACATGCAGCAAGAATCACACCTGGCAGAAAAAATCTAGAGAATAGTTTAATCATAACAAAAACACTAGTGCCTTATGGATGAGACACAGGTAAAAGAGCATTCAACTTCATTGTTTATCAAATTGCTTAAGATAAATTCAAATAAAGGCTTACTCTCATTTTTTTTAACGAACAAGCATATTTTTACTTCCTTGCTGGAATTATTAAAGGTTGGGACAAAATTTCTATCGGGTAAGTTTTAACTAATTATGGAACAAGAACTTAAATAACCATTCAAAAATAAATTTTAAAATATAAATCAATTAAAATTACAAATAATATTAAGTTATATATAAATAGACATTTCAATTAATACTACTTAAATCTTGATAGAACAGGATTTAAAAGGTTTAGTTCATGATATTTTATGTAAGATTAAACCATGGCCAGAAAATGGTAATTAATAACACACATAGATTAACCAAACCTTTGTCAGAAACAGTTTAACCTAATATATCAGTGCTAACAAACAAGTAACAACCAAAGGATACTCCCTTAGAAGATAATAATTGATCTAAAGCTTCAGCTTTTAATTTCTGGGAATATACACGCATTGACATCCTTCTAAACAATAAGTATGGAAATTACCTTTGGTAATTTAATTGACCCTAAGACTTCAAGATTTTTGGTTCCAGAAGAGCTATCAATAACTGCAGGAGATCTTTCTACTTCAGCCGAAAATCTGTCTATTTCAGATTCAGCTACAGGTACATCAAAAGAATTCCCTACAGGTGATGAAAGTAAGCTAATCTGCAAAATATAACAAGAGAATGAAAAAAATTAATAGGATGAAAAATGCGTGACACAAAACTGAGAAAAATTACTGTTGTAATTATTACCTTCCTCAAATGCACAGATGAAATTGAAATACCAATAAAAAATCCAAAGGCAATTCCCATGATAGCTGTGACGAGAATCCGAGTACTATCATTTGCTCTTTTAAATGTGCTAAAAAAAAGAGATTGTAAACTAAATTCAGAAATTTTGGTAGAACAGATACAGAACATTTAAGATATTTAAGATACAAGGTAAAGGCAGGCATCATTAGTAACTACTCCAATAAATAAATTTATCCTTACCTGCGATACATTATTGCTGTCAGTTAGTATCGACCACAATCAAGTGAAAGTATGTATCACCCGGAAAAGCCCCAAATCCTCAAGCAAACACCAACACAAATATAACATCCTTCAACAACCAAAAATGAGACCAAGTATAAGACACAAGTAGAGTAGTAGCCAGGTTGAGTGCATTTTCTATACATGTATTTATCTGTCTATCTTTCCATCCAAGTGAAGGCATACGCGTAAACCCAAATTACATACTCAAAATGAGTGATGAGTGAGTGCGTTAGTGTCTGAGAGAGATATAGACAATAAATATGCAAAATAATAGAAGATTTTCAGCAACATGTTGAAGACATTGAGACCAACGGACAGCATCAAGCATTTAGAGCCACGAAGATAGTGCTAGTGGTTAGGAACTTTGCATGATGCCACAAGTTTAAACCTCGTTATTACTAACACTATCATTCAAAAAGACAAATAAAAATAGATCAAGTATTTTCAAGAACAAAGAGAAACCTGATGCGGCTTTAGCGTCAATACTTCACTGTACACGTTACCGAATAGTGATAATTTCTATTTTCCAAATTCTCGTTCTCTATCAAACTTTCAAACTCAATAGCATACGCCACAACCTACCACAGCGCAAGTTTCCCCCAAAACAGAAGCAAAATCCATTAAAAACGAACAAAGCGAAACTAACGTGGCGTCAAACAACCACCGAATATTACAAATGCGCAATATCAAAATCGCTTCATTGATCTACGCCACTGAATCTCCCGAAACAAGAGCCACAAACAAATATTTATTCACACCGTGGACTACTGTGTTCGTAAAACGACAGCGAAAACTGAAAAAACTGAATTCAAGAGCTTCCACAAACACTAGCGCCGAATACAGATTTCACAACTAGTCCTTCACTAATAGGGAAAAAAAAGAGCTTACAGAATCGATTGTAGAAACGCTAGGGTTGAAGCTCGCCTTCTTATTCGATACTGATCGAACGAACAAAACGCGATCGATTATTTGCTGCGAATAATCATACAGAAGCAAATAGAGGCACTGCCATTTTCAATGTCAATGATGTTGAGGTTGTGTTCTGTAGCCTAAACTGAAATTTCCTTTCCGCTCTACTAACTTCCTCTGACCAAACTACCCCCGCCTCAGTTTTTCTATTTCCCTTGTGTGTATTTTTTCTTAACGGCCTATGAGAGCGTGCCACTTGGTGAACACGTGTGGGTGAGCTAATGAGTTTGATTTTGACTGGTCAACTCGCACCGTTAGATTGGATTCAAGCCATGCCATCGACGGTTCAAAAGCGTCTGTAGGGTCACTTCTTATTTTCTTTATTTTTTTTTGAATTGATCAACAGCACCTCTTCTCTTTGTAATCACATTCATTAAAATTATTAATTTCTCGCTGTTATGTTTTTTAATTGTGTAACATCTTATTATTCCTTAAATTAATTATATTTCAATAATTGATCGAAGTTTATTTAGTTTTCCTTTTCAATCTAATTATTCAAAGTGTCACGTCTTATTCTTCCTTGCATTAATTATATTTTAAATAATATACATAATAAGAAATTATTATGTCCAAAAAGTTATTTCCTCATAAATCTTCACAAATTCTCTCTCCAATTCTAACTCTTACCAATCAAACATAACATCAAAGTTTTTTTTACTCAAGAAGTTGATTGCTTGGTCTGTTAACCTGTCTTTTTTTTTTCTCAACAAATGAGTGATTCATTGTTAAGCATCACCAACCTATCACCATTTTAGACTGAGTTTCAAGCAGAAAGGTGACACCAGTTATACTCCAAATCAAGCTTGTCTTTCAGAAACAAAGAACAAAAAAGTATTGTATTTGTAGCTTAGTATTTGTAGTTTGGATATAATACATCCCTTATATAATAATAAATTCTGTCATTTTCTTATCTTAGTCTTTAATGCAAATAAACATTCCAAATACACAATATTTTACTACTTCGAGTTTCGCGAACAAGCTTGCAGTGGAAACCAGCTAAAGTTCAGATTTAAATATAAACTTATGTTAAACTATTGATCCTCCACTAGATAACTTTCTTCTTCCATGTTTTTAATTTCTTGGATATCCACATCGATTAGAGATAAAAATATTTCATTGTATATGAGCTAGTTTTATGGAATTAAATTAGGCTTAAAGTCCACTTTGTAATATGGTATCAGAGCCATTTTGAGCCTATATCGAGTGTTTATTGGCCTTATCAGACCATCCGCTATCGAACCGTTATCAGACCACTTGCATATAAATGGATTTTATGGAAGTTGAATTAGGCTTAAAGTCCACTTTGTAATATACTTCTAACCCAACTTTTAAAAAAAATCATTGTTATTTACTCTGGCAAGAGAATCAAAGAGTTTTTGGCCATAATTAAACAAACTTCTAAATAAATATTTATTGGAAAATAAAATAAGAAGAAAAAAATTAAAATTAACTTTCATATAACCAATTTAAAGATACTCTATCATTTAAATTGTAAAAAAAATGATTTTATTTTGTAGTGTTTTTTGTTATAAAGCCCACTTCATTTGTTTTTTGAACTTGGGCTTTGCCCATTTATCTAAAAAATATTGACGATTCAAAAAGACTATTTCTTCCTACACCTCCATACTTTCTTCTGCCACCTCCATACTAAATGAAAAAATACCGTTTTCTCCATTTTTATGCCACCTCTATACATAATCCAGAAGTTGTTTTTGAATCCGGAAGTGTTTTTGAGATTTATAAAATCCGGAACTTTTTTTTGCATTTGAAATAAGCCTATGGATTATGTAATCCGGATATATTCCAGATTACATAATCCAGAAGTCAATCTCATATTTAGAAAAGACTTCCGGATTATGTAATCCGGAAGCTAATCACTCCTTGAAAAAAAAGACTTCCGGATTACATAATCCAAAAGCTAATTTTATGTATAAAAAAGACTTCCAAGTTATGTAATCCGAAAGCTAATCACAAAAGGATTCTGGATTACATAATCCAGAAACTAATTTTGGATCTAGAAAAAGACTTCCAGAATATTAATAAAAAATATTTTTGGAATATAAAAAATATATGGGGTGACACAAGGTACGGAGGTGCATGAAGAAAGAGCGAATGATAATGAATGAAAAGATTATATGTATTCCGTCACGAGTGCAAGTCCTTTCACAACAAAATAAATAAATAAATGGTGGACCCAGTTGCCATATTTTTCTTTGCTGATCTTAACATTATTATAAGTTATCACCATCCAAAGTGATATTAAAAAAATCGATTCTTGAAATTACTTTAATTATAAAATATAACAAATATGAATGAGTCATCGTTAGTGACCTAATTTTCATTTAGTTCAAAATTAAAGAAAATGAGTACGTAAAACTGTGAAGGACAAGGACCATTAATTAATTAATGGAAACAAAATTTATCTAAATTTCCATTTTACTGTATAATTTTATATTTTCATGATCAAAATTTCAAAAATTGTTATGTTTAAGAATATTATTCTCATAAATATTTTTTTTACAGACATATAGTAATTGTATAAATAAAATTTAAATTTATTTAATTGAAAAGGTAAAAGTAATAAGTAGGGAGTTATTCTAAAAGTTGTTTTCATTTTATAAAATATGAGATACTCTCTCTAAGAAGAATAAAACTGTTTAGTTTTTTTTCTTTCAAAAAGAGCATATTAAAAAATATTTTCAATTTATTTTATTAAAATATGAGAATATTTATTTTTGTTCTCATGTTTCTATAGAATAAAAGAATAATGCGAAACAAAATGCATTCTTACTTAGTAATTAAGAGCAGTGCAGTGGCACACTCACAAATTTTGTTGGCTTGTTGTTAAAGCATTTTTTTTTTTACTTCTGAAGTTGATAGTTGCAATTAAAAAAAAAAATGTTAAGAATATTGAATAACCAGGGACAAAGGAACAAGACAATAAACTCACGGCTGGTAAACGTTGTCCGTGATATTTTTTTTCCCAATATACCCATTCTTAAAAAAGTTTTCACAAATTGAACTTGTGGCAACATTATTTTTCAAAATAGATTTATGTAGTTAGGTTGAGAATTTAAATATTTACTAAAAAAATTATAAAATATAAATTAATTTTTAAAAAAATAATTAATTTTTATAATAATTAAATTAAAAATTAAAAAAAATAAAATTTTAAATTAATTTTTATTATTATTAAATAATTTTTAAATTGGTATTTAATTACCGAAATTTCTCTACTACGCAATCTCTCTGAACTCCTTATTTCTCTGTTTTTGAATTTTAATCAATAGATTGAATGTTTAAGTAAAGAAAAAAACATAGGATTGAAATCATAACTAGATTGCAGTGAAATGTTTACACTAGCAAGGAAATGTAGAAGAGCAGAAAGAATTCGGCTCTAGGAAATTGTGGTCATCATCTACGATAATAGTCTCTACCACTTTCAAATTCTAGCTAACAACTATCATCTACACAAACTTCCATCACCACCACTGGAATTCACCATGTGAGGACTAATGTAGCTTTTCACTTTCCCAGCTCACCTTGGACACAACTCTTTCATGTTGTGGGAAGTATTCCTGCAATGTGAGTGGAAGCTAGTTATAGAAAGAGAATATATGTTATGCAGAAACTGTAAAAAAATTATGTTTTTGAAGTAAGTTATTGGAAGAAAGATGTAACAATTACCTCCATTTCTTTGACAAGTTCTTTTGGTGTTGGTGCTGATACAATTATATGGCGAGCAGTGGGGCTGATGAACCCTTCCTCCACTGCTTTGTCAATGAAAGACAAAAAGGTGTTGTAGTATCCATCAACATTCAGCAATCCCACCTTCCAAAATCAAAACACTGTTAATTTTATATGTACACTTGCAGCACACAAAAGTGTAATAGGCACAGTTTTCATAATTACTATTGTAATTCTTCTAGAATGCAATGCAATAGAAATTTAAACTTACCTTTTTCTGAAGGGTAAAAAAATACAACAAATTTGGAGCATATAAAAGGAGTTTTTACCGGTTTGTCATGGATGCCAAGTTGAGCCCATGTTATCACCTCAAGGAGTTCCTCAAGTGTCCCATAGCCACCTTTATGCACATAAAAGGATATACATTATCATCATGGACTGCTTTTTCTTTTTTTGGTCCAAATAATGTCTAAAAAACGAAATTTTGTTAAAGAAAGATGTGAGTGCATTCATGTTCTTTAAAATGACACCCAAAAACCTGAAATAACTTTTTTTAGTTTAATGCATGTTTGCTAATATTTATTTTTCAAAAAGTGATCATTTTTATTTTTTTTTAAAATTAACAAACAATTGTTTTCTTAAAATAAATTAAATGATTCGCGATCTTGCAGAATCGTCCCAATGAAATAAATAAAAAAAGTTTGTTTTTAGGCAAATGAAAACGTTTTGGTTTTCCCATACACTATGATTTGGAATTGACTAGTCACATGTACAGATTTTGTAGCGTGTAACACCGTTCAGAACAAATAATCGTACGGTACCGCGAACATCAGAATTGAATAATGTTTAAGCTGAGCATAATGGTTTTATTAATTATTATTACGGGAATTGATGTTTAAAAAATTAAAATAAAATAAAAAATATTTAAAGTATGATATTTTAATATTTGTGATTGGAGATATTGGCTCTTGCTATTCACGTGTGTGACTTAGGTCTTGTGAGTGGCAATGCTATTAGGTTTACACATTTAATGTGTTGTTTGGTTTTAGTCAAAATGAGTGAAATTTTTGAAGCAAGTATCTTAATAATATTGAATCACGGTGACATCACAGGTGATGTTAATTAAATGTTAGTGTAATTAAGAAGAGATAATGGCATGACATAGTAAATGAATGTTGTACCAACCGGGTAAGGCAATAAAGGCATCAGAACGTTTGGCCATCTCTGCTTTTCTTTGATGCATGTCTGCTACTGCCTTCACTTCCCCCACTGTTTCTCCAGTCAGCTGCAACCAAATGAATGAATCCAAATTATCACTGAAACAGGTTCATAGAAATGTAAAGTGGAAACAGCTTTTGCGCGTGAGAGAGAGAGAGAGAAAGGGTTGCTATGCCACAACAATACAATTCAATACTACAACAATGGCATGCCACGGAATATGAGGAAGCTAGGGAGAGGGAGCAGTGCAATGATGAGAGTTGCAGTGTTGGCAGAGAAGTGGGCTCAAATGGAAATCATATGACGACCCTTTTGATCCTCGGGGGAAGCAACAAGTCAGAATAGAGAAAGAGATCAACCAACAAAGTCACTTACTTTCTCCATGATGCCAATTAAAATGGGGGTGCTAAGAAAACCAGAAATGCCATGAGAATCTAAAGTGGTATATGGGAATAGGAGAGAAGGACAAAATGGTTCAGAGGGGGAAAGACCCCAGATTGCCAGGTGTATTCTGTATTCAATATTCATGTGTTATAATAATAAATAAATAAGTAAATGTGAGTCATGAGTTGTGAGTGAACTCAAATAATATACTAGTTCTAGTTCCTCTCACTGAGAACCGCACATGAATCACAAAAAAGGACAAGTGTGAAGCTCAGATATTGGGATAACAAAAGCATGGTGGAAAATCACTTGAAATAGGGTGTGTGCCAAGGAATTGGAACAAGAGCATTTATATTGTGGTAAGATAGGGAAAAGATGTAGATAATTCTGTGTGTCCCCCCCTGCATATATGTGTTGGGTCATTTTCTTTTTTATTTCCAAGGAAATGCTTCCAAAACACCTTAACATTACCTCTCTTGGCATAAGTGTCTTGGGAATAACTCTGCACGCAAAAGCAAGACAAAAATTAGTTGACTTCAACAAATTAAATATATATAACATCATCAGACCAGACCAGACCAAGAAGATGCTCACCCAATTACATGGCGACCACCCTCGTAAACAGCCTGAGAAATCAACCCCATCAAACCAATGCTGCCCCCTCCATATACTAGATCAATATTTCTCGACACCTTTTCAATACCAAACAACACCAATATATTCGTAAATACCTGTAATTTCGTGAACCTAGCAAAGATATGTGCTTTATATAGACAAAAAAAAAAACTGGAGAACTCGTGAAAGACAGAGAACTTGAAATGAAAAACCAGTTTAGAAGACACAGGTTGACTATTCGCCGGATTGTAAATCTTAGTAAAGTAGTGAAAAGGTGGAAGCATAGAAAAATTGAAAAATGGAAGGAAAAAAGAAGAGAAAATTAAAGAAAAGAGAGAGGTTGACGTAATTGAAAGTCATATATAATAAGGAAAAAGAATCTTAAAGGCGCACATGAGAAGAAATCCAAATTATGGGAAGAAAAGTTAGATGGTATAAGAAAAGAATAGGATATGTTTGAGTAGGAAAAGAAGAAAGAAGAGAGTGAGAAGGGCATTTACCAATTCCCTTCCAAGCTCAATAGCAGCGTCCTTATAAGTAGTTTTGTTCCCTGGACTACTGCCACAGAAGACACAAATCCTCTTGAACTTGGATTGCTTCATCTCTGTTTCTTTCTCCATCTCTCTCTCTTTCTCTTTTTCTCACACAGAGGGAACAGGTTCTATGTCCCACACTGGACAAAATGGATGAGCGGTTGATGGTGTAAACGCGCGTTATGCTATATATAACAGCAGCACAGGCAAAGAGTCGCACACGTCCTCACCTCATCACCGATGATGACGCTGACTCACACAAGTTGTACGTAGAGAGTGAGGGAGACTTGATCCAATGATGTGTGTGCTTTCTACTTTACCATGGTCCCCTCTCTAGCACCAATGAAAGAACAAAAAAAGAAAAAAAAAAAAAATGGTTTTTTTGCGGGTTTATTTTTATTAATTTAGATGGCACAGGAGTGAGATTTGAATGACTAATGAGAGAGCAGGAAGCCGTTAAGTTTTGAAATGTGAGTTTGAAGTGAGGTGTTGCCGGCCTGTCTAGTAGCTTGAGATGAAAGTTGACCAAATATTGGGTAATGTTATGTGTTGATTCTTTTAATTGTTAACACAGAGTTTGGAATGCACTGTTTGTGATGAGCTCGTGAAAAAGGCTTTGGCATTGTGAATTCTGTTTGTTGTGAGTAGCCAAATCATAGCATCTTCATCTGGGTTGACTTGTAATCTAGTACTATATCATATTCCACATCCAACTAATCCTGTCCACCCCACCCACTCCTATACCAATCTATCACTCTCTCTCACACACTTCCTTCTACTTCTGTTTAAACAATCACCTCATTCTTCAACACACACTTCTCCCATTACCCATTCACTACATAACATCTACATCATATCATCTCATACATTCTAACCAATAACATCTTCAATAACCTTTTCCAAAATATTACTTTATTAAAACACATCAAATTACAATTCTCAAGTTATTACAATTTCAAAATCAATTTACATTTGTAATCTTATTAGTGTTGTATTTCAATTCTTATCTCACTTATTTCATCGTTCTATTTATAAGTGACCTAATTACACAAGATGATACAAATGTCCAATTCTAAAGTAAATATCCTAAATTATTTCACATACCATATGATTGAACATTCAGTCTTCTCAAGGATAAAGTTTGCACAACTTTGGACCTTCTAAACACTACACCACTAAACAACTTGTATTGACACCAACCTACACCTAACGAACATGACCGACTTATATATCATACTATTCAAATTTCAACAAATGTCCATGTACAAGAAATGATAGTTGGTAAGTCTCATTTCCCTCTGAGTACAATCATTCAATTGTATGCTAAGTTAACATTTACAAAATAAATTATAACTCTTTTAAACCAACCCACTCTAACATTTTTCACAAACTCCAACACCATCCCTTCCATGCAAGCAATACTTTACTTCAAGGACACTACCCAAAGAACCACCATAATGGAAAGTTTAAATGGTTGGAGTCTTACATACACAATCTAAGAACAATGACAATCCAACACAATTGATTTTTTCATCAACATTTACACAACATAACTTAAGTACAACAACAATACAAAGGCACTATAAAATTCACTGAAATCAATTATCTTAAAGTGGTTAATAAGAAAATAGTGCATGATTTAATACAAATCAAATCTGACATTGATGTTCCATAAATGATCAAGCGTTGAAAAAAAGTTCAACTACTATATCCCACCGTGCATCGAAAACAACTATGGGACAACATAAAACTCATTATCCAAACTAGTATTTATGACGAGCAACCCCTATGAATTGGTTTGTAACATAGAAGATAATATTTATATCAACCATCTTGACTTCAAAAGAGTACATTTGACTAACTTATTATTTATTTAATTTCATTCTTATATTTTATCCCATTGCTTGGATTACCTTTAGAAGCATTCATGTAAAAAAAAAATCAATTCTTCCTTAACTAATCGTATAAATGTTTTCTTATTCATTATACTTTACTTCTTTAAAAAAATTATATGGTGAAATTATTGATATAAATAAATTAAATCCCACGATAATAATTTTTTCAACCCAATTTTTAATTTATGTATTATACAATGTCAACTTTGTATACATTCATCAACCTCACTACAATAAGTATAAAATAATGTTACTTCAGGTATTTTTTTACTTGAAAAATTTATTTTTATACATTTCTAATTTTCTTTCCATAAATATTTTTAAAATATTTTTTCCAATTCATCAATATTTCATTTCATTTAAAATATTGATTATACACAACTCAATAATTTCAACTATATAAAAAAATTCCAATATTTTTTTACAAGTCTTTCTTTCCTAAATTTTACTTATTTACATATTTTTTAAAAAGACTTATATTTCCTTAAAATATGTGTAGTTTAAGTTCATTATTTGTGGAAAATTTTATTTCAATAAATTTATATGTTACATAAACTTATTTTTTAAAATTAATATATTTTACAAAACTCAATAAATTTTATTATATCACATAAATTTTATTATTTTCTTACAATCCTTTATTTTTTTTTTCCCAGAAAATTTCTCTCTCTTTTTTAAATATATCTATTATTAAATATTTTTTATCTAATTTTTTACTTCTTTAAATAATTAAATCCTACACACTTACTAAATATAATTAACTATTATTAAAATTCAATATTTCCTCCAAATAATTATTTTCACTTAATTATTTTTATAAGTTTTTTTCTCCTAAATTTTCCTCTCCAATTAATTATTTAATAAATTAAAATGCAAAAAAAAATGAAAAACCAGTTAACAATTTGGTTCTCCATGAAACTAAGCTCAGTCAGTCAATGAAGGTGATAATTTGGCTCTTCGGTAACAGAATTCTAACCTAAAAAAACACGTTATCTGTGTAAATACAAAACACAGTTTGTTGTGTATGGGAGAAAATATTTCATCTCATCTTTCTCTATATAAGTTTATTGCTTATAAAATAAAGTATAGAAGAAATGTTTGAAGCTATTACATGTGATCATTTATAGTAAGTTGTTATGAGTGATTTAAAAAATGGGAATTGTGTTTGATAGTTACATCTCCTGCATAGCAATTTGTTCTGCAAGCAAAGCATGTGGCATGATCCTGAAGGAAAGTTTTGGACATAAGTTAAGACGTTGCAGTTTGTATGTAATTAAAATGGTTTATTAGGCTCTTGGTGTGTAAGAAGGAGTAGAAAACCAAAAGTTTGGATGGTTTTGGTGAATTCATCCGTGCAATAATAGATGTTGAGCAGAGGTTAAGGAGAGGACAAATAGTGAATGTGTACATCACTGACACCAATATAGCATTGCTCTAGAGAATAGGCAAGAAGAAGCATGTGCCATTCACTCCCAGCCATTCTTTGAGAAGAAAATCATGACAATTGGTCAGAGTCCTATTGGAAAGAAACTTCTCAAAGGCCAATAAGAACTTGACGCATCCAAAACCCATGATCAAATTGGTTTCACCAAATTTGGAAACGTTTAATCTGTCACAGACTCTAGTTTGATGCTACCCTTTCTGTCTCCCTCTCATATTACAACCAGCCATATTTTTTGACTATGTTAATCAACTACCAATAAAGTACGTATCCCATCTCTTCTCAGATAAGATGTGTGACATTATGTTGGCAAACAATTAAGATTACCCTTCACTTTCCTTATCCTTTGTTGGGGAAAGCATTGCAATGTGTTTTTATCAGATTAATGTCTTCAATTACTTTAATGCTCTTTGTTTACCTCTTTTCATCAAAATAAGTGATCTCACAACAACCACATAAAGTTATTTGTAAATAAACAGCTATTCTAACCCCCCACTTACTGATTATTTATGTCAAACGTAAATTATTAAGCATTTTTTTTCCACACATATACTTAAAAAAGAAATCTATCTAAAGAAAATGTTGGAAAACAGTCTACTATAACAAACAAAATACTGTCAAGTCTAACAAGTTTGTCTCAGAGTGACTGTAGCTTTTTCTTTTAAATAACTCTGTTATTAGCACCAAATATTAATTAGTTTTATTAAGGAGTAATTTGTAGATGATTAAGAAGGAAGATTTGGAAGGCAGTTTTAATAAAGAAATGGTTTAGATCAGTTTTAGAAAATCTGATATAATGCAATCCATTTTTAATCCTAATTGAAATCTGTTCCCATAATTTGTTTGGTGGAGACAAGCACACTTGTGTTTGGTGTTCTTTGCTGGAATTTGAATTGGAAGGAGACATGATCTGGTGCATTTGCAAGCAAATGAATGATTGAGTTCATTGAGCAACTAAATGGTGGGAATCCTACTCAGATAATTATCCACGTACCACCTACTTAATTAATAACCCAAATGCATCCCCTTTCCGTTCTCTTTATTCATGCCATGTTATTTCTCCTCATGCCTTGTAGATTTGTCGGTGTAGTTTTATGAAATTCCATTTCTTTAAAGTACACCAATGTACAAGGTATCCATGCTGGGTCCAAGATTGTTCACTTATAAGGACACAGAACCTAGTTGGTTGCCTTCTAGGGTTGTGTCACAAATAAATAAAACAGTAATAATGGCACATGGCATATTCCTCTTATACTTTATACATAAACTGTATCAAATAACAGAAACTAAATGCTAATATTATTTGAAAACCAATGCCAGTTTTACCAGAAAACCACACAAAAGATGATCTCAGAGGTAAGTTGTGTTAAGTCTGCATTCTGTCACATTCGTAAGAGATTAAAACATTTGTCCAAGAGTTGCCTTTTCGGATAAGGCACACATCTCTTTCATCCTATCGTTCAAGCAACGCAAGTATGAATGCTGTTTAGTAACCCATGCATATGTTGCAACCCTCTGTCTTCAACATATATGCAAGAAAAAGGGGTCACTTCCTCTGTTAATCAAACAGAACTTATCTATTTGTAAGAAAAAGTCTTAGTTCTCTGATGCCAAAGTATGCCTAACTAAAACATTTCTATTTCTCACTTTATTTTTCCTACTACCACCAATCCAATGAAGGGTGGTCTTAGTTATCATACACTTAAGAAATTATCTTAAATTCAACCACCCCAAAAAATTGCTTCCTTGGCTTCAATTTTTTTTAAAGAAAAGTATATATCGCTCATTTGATTTCAAGAGTAAACTTTAATTTAGTTCATGAAGTATACATTTTGACATGCATAAATTGAATTATGAATGGTGTAATTAAGTGATTGTTCTGACCTTAATTTGGAGAGATAGTTTGATAGGATAAATCACTTTATCTCAGATATTGTTCATTTTAGATGTTGGTCTTGTATTTAAAAGACATATCAGCTATGTAACTCGGACACTTCTCTTAAATGACGTATCCGTGTCGGACACGGTGTCGACACTCATATGAAACTCGTAGGACACTTATCGGTGAAGTGTTCAATTCAAAAATTATTTATTGAATTTTTTAAAATTCTAGCACGGTTCTAACACAATTTAAAAATGTATAAATACAATAATTTTCTAAAAACTCAAATTTATTGTATAAATTTTTATTATGATTATAAAAATAAGGAAAAAATTCTTTTGAACCAGTCATAAAACATATCTTTCTGTTCCCAAAAGAATCAGAAACACATTTTTGCACATAAATATTTATTTTCAATTTATATAACTCAAAATTATATAATATATAGATCTGTGTCCCGTGTCCACGTGTCCTGCATTTTAGAGATTGTATGTATTTTCGTGTCCGTATCAGTATCGTGTCAATGTCTGTATTTGTATCTGTGTTACATAACATCTCAATAAATTGGAAAAAGAAGAAGTATATAAAGTACTTTCAATCTCGACTCCCTAATATTATATTAGACTTATCAAAATTGTTAAAAGAATAGCGTACACAGGAGGATTGATGAGGGAGCATAGTGGTTGTCAACTTCGTGAACATCCAAAGAGTGCTCCGTGAACCACCGACTTCCCATCTGTCCTAGGAGGAATGTGTGTCACATATCTTGCTTGCAGACTCACTTCTCTCTCAATCAATGTCCAAACAAAGCTTCCAGTAACAAACCTCGCCATTTATTGGCCAATACTCAACATACAAACCAACTTGTATACGTAATTAAACCTGCCTTTTCAACTTTTCATCCCAATTAGAGTTCTATAAATAATTCTCTTTGCCTTAGTTGCTTCTCCACGTTCTTTCCTTCTTCTATATGTATTATAGAGTGCACCAATTCACAAACTCACACTTTATCACAACACCTCATTGAAAAATTAGACGATTGCGATTGAATTTTTTTATCATAAAATAAATTAAAATATTTAAGGGATCCCAATCCGTATACAAATCAACTTAAACTAATGTCTCTAAACAAAAATAACCAACATTAGTTAATCCTTTTCTTGTATCGTACCTTCTAATATGAACCTCTATACCATAACCTAGAATCTGCATCAACCCAAAAACTCACTTCCAAACCATATTACTCACAAAACATTGAGACTAAGGTTACTGCCAAAACAAAAGGTATACCTAAGCTATCCATCATGATCATTTGAGCATCTTTTTAACTAGGTACATCTTCTCTACACATATTTTTCAAACGCTTCATAACTGAAATATTATGTTAGCGTTAGCAAAAGTTGAGTGTATTACACATATGACAACAAGACTCGTTCCGTGCATGGTCTGAGTTAACTTAAAGGATTAATACACCATTCTGAATAATTGAAACTAGTTGTGTGTTCTTTAAAGGTAATCCAAGTTCAAGTCTTAAGTTGTGCTATTGAAAAAATTTTAGTTACATCTAGTATTTTTAAATATCACATTATTTCTTTGGAACTAAATCTCCCTAATAATTACGATCTACATTCAACCCGAAACGTTATTTTCATAATTTGTGATTCTATATGACCTAAATTGTTGGAAATATAACTTTGGAGTACAATGTTGACGGATTTCATTCATGCACCTGTTACATTTGTTCCATACATGTTACCCTACATTCAAAGAACCTACATTCAAAGAAAAGGTGACAATTGCGATTGATTACGTATGTAACTATATGCAATTATTTAAACCTTACTACTTTACTTTTAATTAACCAATATAACTCCATATACTTTAAGAATCATGGTTACATATTCCATAGGTTTCTCCAAAATATATATATTCTATAAGCCAAACTCATGAGTGAAATTCCACTTGGTCAACAATGTGTGCACGTGTTGCTTTCACAAAATTGTGATTTAAACTCACTTTTGTTCCAGTGTTATAAAACGTTTATGAATGTGCCTCATCAATTGTATTTATTGGCTATGCTTTTATTAATGGTGCTTTATGGTTGGGATGACAACTTTAGGGGAATCATTTTTCAAATAGATCCTTTTTGCGTCATGTCACAAAAATTTAAGAAAGATAAAACAATTTACAGAACACTATGTATTAAAGGGTGATGGAACATACCACAAAATTTTAGTCTTAACTAAAGGATTAAAACTATGATGCTCAAAGCTAGTTTGTTATGTTGGAAAATTATAATTAACAACACTTAGCGTTCACAGCAAAATCAACTCTAACATTCATGTTGCATAACAAATTACTAGCATCAGTCTTTAGTTTTAACCCGAATTAGTGTTGAATTATAATATTGGCCATCATCAACACAATTTCTCAGCCACTCAAACGATTTTGCAAATTTTATCCATATTTGAATCTCTTTGTTTGTGATCATCATTTTAGAATCATCATTCTGGAGGATAAGAATGAACAACATACTCAAAGTAAAAAAAAAAAGTAATAGATTTTTTGATAATTTCGCTTTAGTTGTTCAGTAAGCTACACTCAAACTCAGTTTTCTATATATGTTTACTAAAAACATAGTTGCAAGAACTATTTTAATCATTCAAGATTGATATATTACCACAAATATTACTTTTCAAAATGACTGTGATCTAATAGGGAAAAGAAAGTTTGGAAACCTCAATAACACAAAATTCTACTTTATATGGTATCTCAATCTCCATGACATGTTTTATTCATCAAATAATTGAAAAGGTTTACACGACAGAATCGTTTCTTATTTTATATTCATTTTGTCGAATAACTATTTATGTTAATTAAATACTTGAATCAATAAAAGTTAATCCACAATTTGTTCTCTCTCATTTTAATTCACTAAATCATAAAATCAATTCAATGTTTTCATCAACTTCAATAGTTATTATATTATTGTTAGAGTTAAAATCAATCTTTAACAACAACAAAAAATGACACAATTTATTGTTACCAAAATCAAAATTTTACCGGGTACAAAATAAGTTAAATATTTGTTCAAATATTTAAGATCTTAAATATATATTCAAATAATTATAATATGTTTCAAGTTTTAACTCCAATGTCGATAACCATTTGTTTAGGTTTTTTTTCTAATGTCCTCTCTTATGAATCTAAACCATATTTTTTTTTTTTGTCTAATTTTATCCTTCTTCTTATTCATTTTCTCTCTATATCACTTCTAACCTAATAAGCACTAAGCACCAATGCATTAATATCCACTAACTTCTTTATTTTGTTAGATTTAAAAAGATCAGAGGCTAAGAGGGCGACGGAGGAAATAGTTTGCTTAGAAACTAATTTTCTATGGAAATTCAAAAGCAAATTCAACGTTTTTTGACCATCATTATTTTTATTTTAAACTCCAAACGAGCCTAATCATAGTTATGCATGGTGCATGCATTAATTAACTCGTAATTAATCCATTGCGAGCACTATTAAGTAACAACCAATAAGGGTATTAGAGAAAGTAGCCAATAAAGCAATAGAGAAAAGTATAAGCAACCAATTAGGGCATTATAAAAAGTAATTAACAAGCAATATGGGTATTAAAAAAGTGGTAACTACCATTAGTTTCTTTTATTTTCTTTTTGTTTTTAAGTAACAGGCAATAAGATTATTAGAAAAAAGTGGAAACTCCCATTAGTTTCATTCTTCTTCTTTTGTCCATTTTCTTTGAGAAATCACCACACTATCCATGGGATGCAAAGTACGATTGGGACTTTGATATCGTTCACGTGATGACATGGTGACTTGACATTTATAGGATACGTTCACTTGTTTGAATATAATTTAGTTATGTGAAAAGGAATTTTACAAAATCAAAGTGCTAAAATGAGGATTCCTTTTTGCAATACCTTTCTATTACTCTTGAAATTAACCCTAAGATCACTACACTATTGCCTTATACATTATTTGTTTATATATTCTGTACAGAATGTTAGAGAAATACTACTAAAGATTGTGTTCCTTTGGAATCAGGTCATCCAATAGTGATGTGACACAAAAAAAAAAGTAATAGAAAAGTGATAGTAAGGGAGATCTATGTGTTAGTTGTTGCCGGGTCTTAACATGTTGCATTCCATTAGTTACAAAGAAGTTGCCATTGTTCCCGTAGCTTCTAATTATGATAATTGATTCTTTATGAGAATTCTTGTTCTAAGACTGAATCATATAAGAAGGGTTTGTTTTGCAACCAATTAAATTGAAAATGGTGTGGTTCCACTAAAATGTGTGAAAATGTAGAATCCAATAATTAAGAGGAAGTTGGATATAAGTTGTTCTTACAATGTCTAGAAACAATTAACTTTTTCTCTTATGAACTTCTCGACTTCACTGTCTCTTGATTTGGGTTTAGGCTTTCGACCACACTGTTTACTGGTTTGGGCTTGAACTGGTTCTTGGATATATGATACAAACTCTCACTGATCGGACTTAGTCAACTTGGACTCTTGACTTTTGGGTTCAGGATCAGTTCTCGGGCAGATGTGTGTATCTACAAGGGACTTTGATAATAAAGTCAGAATTGATTTTGTTAAATTATCAGATAAAATTCACTCTACTTACCTCTTGAGTTTATTACTATTTATAATACTCACTTATTGGACTTTACACCCAATTGGACTTTTACTCTTCGTACCTTACATTTATTAAACATATTGTACATATTTGAGTTTATTTAATGGGATTTGCTATAGTTTTATTATTTAATTATTTATTCATGTTTGTGAAGCTTTTCATCTCGTTACTGACCTTTCAACCTTTCGATCTAGACAATACATAAGTAATTGTTGAACATCACACGTTGATAGGAGATAAAGACATTTTATGATATATAAATAAATACAAATAATTTTATAAAATTGATTTAAAGTTAAAATTTCACTTTTCAACATAATATCAGAACAATTAATATATATTTTAATAAAAATTTGTTAAACTTATAAATCACCTAATATTATCGTGTCGAGATAAAAGGTGTGATGAGAATTTTACATTACAAAAATTATTTAAAAACTCACTTCTTCTTCTTGTTATTATTATTATTATTATTATTAATAAATATGCTATTTAAGTTCAATTTTTTGATAAAAACTTCATATTTGGTTACCACTCCCCCAAATAAGACAAAAGTATGAGAATAAAATGTCCATAAAAAAGAGTGCAGAACGCAATAAAAGATTGTAAGCGTTGCGCACAGAGAGTTGAAAGTTGAGATTGATGATAAACTTTGGGTGAGTCAGCTTCCGTGGAGGCCAACATGGTTTCCCACTTTCAGGCACTTGTCTGCTTCCTATCATTCTTCTTTCTTCTTCTCCTCTTTTATTGCTTTGCTTTCTTCTATATTAACTAATTCATTATTTCGCTAATTAACACGCGTTTTAATCAAAGAAGAACACGTATTTGGAATCAATAAATATAAATTCTTATACACGTATCTTCAAAATATATACCTCAATCACTACGTAGTACCAATTTACAAGTTAAATAATAATGTCAAGCATCAATATATATAGTAGTTTTTATTGTCTTATTCTTCCTTTCTAGAGTTAGGAATGGTTAGCGACCTTTAAGATGGATTTATGGTATGATGAACTAATTGACAAAACTTCATTCCTATAGTTCTTAACATAAGTATCCAAAAAAAGTCTAAAATTTCCATTTTTCAACGCGTTTTCTCTCAATTTTCTTATAATAGAAATTCAGAAATGAAATTCAGGTGGCACTATACATTTGTGGGATGCATATGATGGTGAGTGGTTGGTGGATACATTCATATTCATGACTTAGCACGAAACTGTGTGTGTTCATGCAGAGTCAGGTGTTCTTGGTGGAATACACCATGAATCCATTCGTTGGTACGAAAGCTACACAAATCTCACAACACAACAAAATAGCCCAATAAATTTTTAATACTTATTGCTACTTTTATGAATCATCCCTTTTTCCTGGGAAACGTTTATATCAATCCAAAACCATCAATATCATATAAATCATAAACGGAAGAAGGTCGTTAATCTTTAAAAAAGGAGACATTGTCAATTTAGTTTATAAATTTATTAAAATCTCAAAATATTTTTTGGAATTAGTTGCCAATGAAGTTAGTTTCGTCACCCAACAAAGTTATGTAAAATATGGTAAAGTGGCTTGTTAAACATGTATTTGATTTTTGCATCAAGTCAAAGGAACTCATGTTAACACGTTTATTTTGATACTAAAATTATTTGGGTGTAATGATATTTTAGTTCCTGAAAGTTAAGGTAATTCTAGTTTTGGATTTCGAAATAAAAAAATATGATTTGAATCTCTAAGTATTAATATTGAGAAATTAAACTGATTATTTTGTATAACTTGAATTTCTTTTATATTTTTATACATTTTTTTTTTCTGTACAATCATCAAACACATTTAAGAGTCTGATTATCTCACTCTAGGTCATAAACTAGCTACAAGAATCACAGCAACATTTGTATAGTTCATCACAAGCACTTTCGTAAAGTTCATCTTTAATCTATAATTCAATTCTGCATATTTTAAGGTTTTAATTACGTGATTGAATAAAATGAAAACAAGAAGAGGGGATATTAGAGAGAGAGAAAAAAAAATACTCTCAAAATGATTGATTAATTAGGATAATATTATTTTTATACAAGTAACTAGTATCGGTTGAGTGTGAAATCAAGACCAATTGAACTGTGTTGACTAGACATCATGTTTTAGTGGGTGGTTTTAATTATTGTATCTCCTTTATAATCTCTATTTAAGAGATATTGTACTTGTAATAAAATTGTAACAAACCGAACAAAATGATAACCTAATTAGTTATTTGTGGATATTAGTTGTAACTAAGTTAAATTTTATATTATTTATTTTCTCCGTTGATTCGTGATTGTATATTAATTCTATGATTTCAATATGGCTAGTAATATTGTTACTAAGATACTTGAAATGCTTCATCTTAAAGCTAGCCAACTTAGATTGATTATAATATTTACCATAACATCTTAAAACACTACAGCGTTGCTGATAAGGAAAAAAAAGTTTAAAATGTTAGTAGAAAAAAAAGTTTATATATTACATTTTAAAACTTTTTTTAATATTGAATTAAATAATCAATATCGTTCATCAACGGTGAAATCTGGTTCTGCTGGCTTTGGCAAAGAGGAGACAACTCCAGAATCTGTGGGAGAAGAGACATGAACAATTTTCCTAGTACTCTTGGCGACCTTTTTGGCATACGTTGGTGTCCCAGGAAGAGCATTGTTAATGGCCCTGGCCCTTAGTTCAGCAACTTCCTTCCTTTTCTTATGCCTTCTCCACGCGGCTTGAACGAAACACGCAGCCCAGGTTCTCCACTGGTACGAATAAAACCTGAATCTGTGTCTCAGTTGTTTGCTGTGCAGTCTTCTGAACTGTGACGCCACGAATTTCAGGTCTTCTGCTATCAGTGCAAAAGCCTCCACTTCCGAGATGGCTTTCACTGTTCGAGTGGACGAAGGGAGGATCACACTGGGCCCTGGATCCAAGGCCCATGTTAGAAGCTCCTCGCCGCAGAACTCACCCGGCCCAATACGGCACGAGTTGAAGAACCCGGCCCGGCCCCCGTTCGTGGTGTAGGAATCAAGATGGCCTCGGATTATGAAGAGCATCTCATTCACAGGATCACCCTCGCGCACAAGGAACGTGCCCTCTGTGCCCAGTGCTGGCTTCAGCCTCTCACAGATTGCATCCAACATTCTCTCATCCATTTGATCGAATAAAGGCACCTGTTCATCACCATGATTTTTTTTTTTTAATTCTATCTTCACTCTACGTTTTAGTTATGGTAAAAAGATTTAATTTTGAGATGTGGGTATTGTGTTGTGAAGCTGGGACTTACTCCTCGTACTAGATCGAGACAAAGGTGGCGTTTGATGTCTCTCTGAAGATCCACGGGGAGTCCTTTGAGAAGTGATTCTTCATCTACTCCTCTTGTGGCCAGCCATTTGTATTGGTCGTATTTACGCACAGATTCTCTTAGTTCTGGAGGTAGCTGTCTGTGATGCATCCATTGTTCTGTATCAGTTCTTTTCACTCTCCACTCTTCTAAGCGAACAGTGGTTGATTGCAGATATGTCTGCAAAATTCAACTTCTATTATGTGAACTACATTCTAATAATGGAGAAAATACAGGTAAAAGACACTTTCATTACCTGCATATTACCAATTAGCAACGCAAAAAGAACCAATCCAAGAGTTGCAATAACAATAGCGACCATTATCTCTCCAACATATGTGCTGGTGAGAAGGCCTTGTCCCAACGAACTGCATCCTCCAATCAGAAAAGCATTACAGTCATGAAAATTTTATACCAGTTGCTAGGGAAGAGCAATGAAAAGAAGAAAAAAAATTCCCTTCATTTGATCAGAGTGGATCACATTATCTTTTGCACAAGTAGATGAAAAGAAATAGAATAGAGGAATTTTGAATGAATGATGCTAATAACTGTTTTGAAGAAAGGAAAGGGGATGGCATAATTGTTATAGAAGCTTAACTAAGGTGTAAAAGATGATAATAAGGTAGAACAAAAGAACTGCATAACACTTGCCTCAAATTCCTTAGACCCCACCACAGGCAAAAAAAGTATTTGTTGAAGAATGCTGAGGATGTAACTTCGGAAGTCACGGCATCAGCGTATATACCAAACTGATAGAAGTCATGTTTTGCATTTGGTGAGCATAAATTTGTGATATTACTTGCTATAAACCAGGAGAGCCTGTGGGCATCTTTAACCCTGTGGCAGTCAAAGAATCCATATTCACAAAATGACTTTTCCAAATCGCATACACTTCTCCAACATGCTTCTTGTCGTTCGATTGATAGAAGATACCAGCAAGCCCCTAAAATCTTTTTGGAATATTTCCCATTCAAAAACCAAAATAATGAAAAACAGGTTGCATAATGTTAACATGTGCTAAAATATAAACCCCAATGTAGTTTGATTTTGAGAGAGAATAAAAATTGGTTTGCATTAACTCTTTTCTCTTAATGCGAGACTTAATTTCTCTGTCATAAACATGATAACTTAAGGAAAAGGCTTCAGCTGCATGAGCAATCAAGAAAATGTAGTTTTGATTTCAGCTACTTACATGGCTAGCCAACATGTAAAGCATTAGGTTGTAAGCAGCCCCTGCCCATGCTGTTTCTGTCACCACCCCTGTAGCTTTTACAATTTGTGATGAGAGTGGAAAAATCAAAACCAGCCTTGGAAAATATTGGAAAACGATAAAGAAGCGAAGGACATTTTTTGTGTTGCCCATGGTTGAACCCCTGAGAGTTGGGATAATAATCCAAATTAACACCTGGAATCAACGTAGCAAAAAGGCATATTTAGCATCTCAAAGCACCATTCTCTAAACATACTACTACACTTTTTTTTTTGGTAATGAGAAAGAACATTTTCAGCAAGGTACCTGAGGAAGGGGCAGGGCAGCAACGAAGTCTAACCAGAAACTCTTGCGAAGGTACCTAACTGCAATCTTAGAATATCCTACAACAAGTTCTCCTCTCCCAAAAACCCTTGAAGAAGGAGCAACAAAAGCCGTACGAAACTTCAAGAAAATCTGAATCACGTAGAAGACATCCCCCACTGATCTTACCAAAGTGAGGATAACCTCAAGAGTTATTCCAATATCAATGCACACTTCATCTCGAACCACTGGCAGATAAAAGAACAAAGGGTCCACAAACAAAGACACCAAACATGCTACCAAGAAAATCTTGTTCCATCGGTGTATGGTTTGTCCCCTAGGATCTAATACTCTTCGTTTGACTCTGTCATAGTCTTCTGAGAACACTCTTGACAACATTCTAGCTTTCAAGAACTTCCCCGTCACCTTTTTCTTTGCCATTTTGGAACTAGGCTCAGGTATTTGTGTCCCATCAATGTGGTATTTGATCTTGAAACCGTTGTCACCGTTACTTGCAGGAAATTTAGCTAGCTCCGGATCATCTTCAAACCTAAAATATGCCATGAAACTTACAATTAAATATTAATGAAACTCAATCTCAAATCATGCTTTTACTGTTGAAGGGTAGAGTTGAAGTTTAGTAATCTGTTTATAGTCTAAGCTCAGATGTAGTAATAGTACGTGGTACTAAATAGCTTGAAACTCGAAAAATACAATAAAGGAAACGAACCTTGCAGATCTCGAATTACCAAAAGCCATTTCGATATTCCAGAAGTATCAAGCTTTCTTCAATAAAAAATATGAATCTGGGAGCAATTTAAACACTGAAACTTGATTTTTTCTATCAAATGTTTGTTGATCATCCAAAAGCAACCGGAAGTGATTGCAGCAAGAAAGTGCAAATCGTCAAAAGCATAAAAAGGAGATGCCAACAAACAATAGATTTGGTTTCTTACAGTTATTCCAACAAAAAGTGAGGCAGATTCCCGAACATTTCCCTCTGCTACAAGCAAAGCCATGCCCCTTTTGAACCAACTTCTTACATCTGCATCTCTTCCACCTTGCTTCTTGATTTGTCCCCGACCAACTAGAAACCACTTTGAGGATTCAAACACAAATGGGTCATTCGAGTAATGCAGAGTGAGAGGAGCAGTATATTCATTTGCTTGTAGTTGTCACCCTTCCCTTGAAGGTGGAGGAACATGTCCAACCGAGATTTATTTATAAAAAAAATGCAAACATAATCCTGAAGAAAAATATTAAATTATAAAAAAATCAAAAGAGGAAATAGGTTTGTGTGTAAGGAAAGATCAATTCATTTAAACAGTAGAAATGGCTAACTGGGGTTTACTTCGTCAACTAAGTATTTTTCACACGGATTGCCGAAAATACAAGATAATTATTTATCAATTATCTCAGACTTTGTTGAGAGAGTAAGTACACCCTTATGCTATTGCAAGTTAACATTCATACAAGTACAACCCTGAGAACGAAGAATGCAAGTTTTTTGTTTTTTGTTATAGTTTACTTTGATGTTTGATATGGTGGTGGCAACTAGGAAGCATCCACGTTGAGGAAGGGAAGAAGTATGGTTTATTGTAACAGTGGCACGCTTTTCATCCTCAATGAATGAATTTTATTTCATTTGCTGCCTTGGATTTATGTGATTTTCATCATTTACATGTTTATTCTATGATTATATATTATTGAATCCAATCCAATCCAAGTGGGATAAAATTAAGAGAAGAGTTTAGTCCGGCGGGTAAGTAGGGCCGTAGGGATCATACCCATGCAGGGGTTGCTGCTTTCCTTCCAACCAAACAAAGTTGTTTTAAGAGAGAGAGATGAATTGTTAACATATTTTAACGTGCGAATGATCCGAGGAAGAGTTGACTGCGTTAGATACGCTGCTATGGAATCTGGACACGTGTTGCATCCTTGTAATTCTAACACGCACTCCCAGACCCAGCTCAGGTTCCCATTGCCATAACTGGCGCTGAATCACTACTCTCCCACTTTTCACTTTTCATAACTCCTACAATGTACGTCTGAATGCGACAATATTTTCTTAATTTTAATGATGTTGTTTTAATAATTGAATCTTGCATCATAATATTTTTTTAATGAAACATGTTCTCTCTTCAATTTCTTCACATTCAGTCCTTTGCACACAACACAAGTCCTCTTTTTCTAAATGCTGTCATTTCAACTTCTCTCGAAGTGTTCGAGCATTTTCATCACGTCTTAAGATGAAGTTTGATGCGTTTTCTACGTTTTTTAGTCTCTTGAGCCTCTTTTTGTTGCATCTGAGCCTCCACTGTGTAGATCAATCACCCCACTTTATCACGTAATAACGAAACTAAGTTCAGTGTTGTGCTTTTTAACGTTTGTGAGAACATTAAGTGGAATTGCGATTGGTTGTACCTTCCGATGGGTAGATGTATCAAATTGTTAGTTAAGCTCAAGTACAGACTGGATCCATGCTGGAAGACTCATCCCAAGGATTTGGCAAGATTTTTTATGCACGAGTGTTGTGACCCCACGTGTTGCCATTTCTATCTTCATATATTATAAACAACACCCTCTGCATCCTCTGCCATAATCCTGTTCTTAGTTTAGTCTCACTATTAGTTACATGTTTTTAGGAGCCTTTCCCTCAAGCAACCATGCACTTTTTAAATATAAAGTGATTTTGTAAAGTTATGTTTAGTTTATGCACTTTTTACATGCTCAGAGTTTCATGATCATCATTGAGGCTTATTGTTGAATGGAAACAAATTTATATGTCAAATGTTGAGGTTCCAGCAACAACCAAGTAGCAACATTGTCTCTTGGAAAGTTAAATTAGTTTTCACCGCCACCTCTGGCAGTACCTCATACAAAATGAAAATCCTTTAAGTACATTTTTTGGATAGAATAAAGCAGCAAAGAGTAGAGTCTAGAGTGGAGGAGGGCCGAACTCGAAAAGGGGAGGAAAACAGCAACTAAATAGACCGCAGCAGCACAGAAACCATAAGCTGAAAATCATATAAAACCAATACACTATCAATTTCACTTTCATGTTACATTCCTATAGTTTAGTTTAATAATAAATATGCAGTTGCAGAACTTAAGCAAAGAGAGACTCAAGTTCGTTACCATGTATCTAAGAATCCTCTTTGAGGGGGAGCTGCACTTAGCAACGGTGTGGTTGGAGGAGGAGGTGGATCCATCACATAAACTATGCATACAAAGGTTACCTCTACGGTTCAACGAATAAGTCATGTGGGTTTCTTATGTACTAGTCCAAGATCCCAACCATACATTCCTCAAGTCACACTCTCATCTACCATTCAAAGGCTCATTCAAAATCACATATGCCACCCCAGCTAACACATTAACTTTGTCAAGCCAGTCTTAATTTATGAAAGTTGCTCACAAGCAACCATTCCGATTTATTTGACTCAGTACATAGAATGTAGTAATGTACACAGTCTCATGGGTCATCTGTTTATCTTTCAACACGTGATATCAATCCAATTGATTGGTTGACACTCACCAACCCATGAAATAACACAACTCTTAAAGTGTTGTTAACAACAGAAGAGATTATCACAAGAGAATAAATGATGTTTTCAGAATAAATGACCTCTCAAGTAAGTCTTCATATTTTCCGTCTAAACAAAATGGAAGGTGAAATTAACTCATAATACAAATAGACCCTAAGAATTCCTTTTGTAGAGAAAGTGACATTTATTAAGTAGGTATTATATATTTTCTCATGTCATCAGAAACAATTTATTTTAAATTTTAAAAATCAATAAATGATAATACAAAACCCATCAGACTATAACATCTTATAAGAATTGACTTATTGAAATATGACAATCTAACAAACCTAAATTGGATTTAATTTATGATGTGTCAGTCAACAGGGCAACTACATTTGGGCCAGTTATGAACTACTTTTTAGTCCGGATCTAGTTTTATCACACTTGAAACTCACTGTCCCCTTAGGGACGTGTTCTGCAGGAATGAATCCAGGCTTGTTGTCAACTGAGCCACGCGTGTTAGTAAGTTCAATTCAATTAGTTCAGTGCTTAGTGTTAATATTTTATTGCTAATTACAAGTTTACTTATGATGAGTGTACAAAAATATCACATTGAAATTCTTCTTCAAATAAAGTAGAACCAGAATCACCTTTCCCTTTTCTGTACAACAGTACACCAAATTTATTTTCGTGATATCTAAAACTATGCACAAGACCCTTTTAAAGGAAAGTGAAAAATAAATAAATTAGATGAGCATACTCTGAAGACTAGAATGCATCCTCCTAGGTATCCCACTGAACCATACACAAGCGAAAGAGTTGTACCATAGTCCACAACACAAAGACTTCTGTTCTATGCTTTCATCAAGGGAAATTGGGGTTTGTCATGAAAAATGATTCGAAACGAGGCTCAGTTAAATCTACCATTTCCTCCTCTGATGCATGCCACCTCTCTCCCTTTGGACTAAAGAGGATCAAACTCTCCATATGCTCACTTGAAACTGCATGTGCATCTTTATTTTCATTCCCAACATTAAGATTGTTGTCAACACCTAATGGCAATAAATCACAAGTTGGAAATATACTTGATGGAGCTTGTCTTTGATTCTCCAAGTCCTCCGGTTCCTTTACATGTTCAACAAGAGAAAACTCAGGATATGGTTTATTCCTTTTACAATGTGAGGATTATCTATGATGGAAGTTGATTTAAGTGTAAGTATCAGACAAGCAAAATATACATCATGCAAAAGTTTTCAAAATTAAGAAATGAGGACGGTGAGCACCTGAAAACGGCTCACTGGAATGTTTCTTCTCCTTCTAGATCTGTCTGGGGAGATACTGGAAAGAATTTGAACAACTTCAGTCATAGTTGGTCGAGTGTCAGGATCCAACAGCAAGCACTCCTTAGCTAAGTATGCCATTATATGCAGCTCTTCTTCTGGAAAGTTTCCTTTCAACTGTGGATCAGCCAACTCTGTTATTACTCGCCTGCTATCCTTTAAGCGAGGAGTTGCCTAAAATAGAAGTTTGACAAGTTAATTCAATACTTTTTGAAGTTTCATAATATATTTTTTAGTACAATTGATTAAGCAGGCTATAAACTGAAGATGGTAATCATGAATAAACTGAGTCGTCCAAGTTGAGGATTGTAACTGGAAAATGAAAAACATTACACGGTGTAAAAAGACCCGATGATTAACAAAGCTGCATGTTAGTATATGTATATCTGAGACATTATACAAAGATCCTCCTTCTCATGAAAAATCCTCCAAAGAAGAACTAAAGCAAGTTTAAGTTAATGTAATAAGGAATCATTAGTTTACAATACCCATATAACGAGACTTTGTTCTTTGCCTGCAGATTTGTGGATGGGTTGCCGACCACTGATAAGCTCAAGAAGAACCACTCCAAAACTGAAGACATCAGACTCAAGAGAGGCTCTCCCAACAATTGCATACTCAGGTGCAAAATAGCCAAATGTTCCCTGCATTCTTGCTGGAGAATCTGAACGACTGGGGTGGTCATCAGCTCTCAAACTTTTAGCCATACCAAGATCAGTTATCTGCAAATTGATTATTTAAAGGGACTGTAAAAGCTACGATCATTTAAGTGGCAGCTTCCACCTACAGTTTAGTTAACTTTATTTCTTCATGAAAAAGAGTTCTATGGATTTGAAAAATAAGCTTAACAGTACAAAAGACATGAAAAACCAGTAAAATTAGAATTTGCTTTCGGTATCTTATTACCCTTCTTAAATTGCATTGTCTTTTCTCAAGTAATTACCCATTTTCTAGAGGTTAGAAGTACCGTAGAGAACAACCAACTCATACTTTTGCTTGCCAATTTTTGTCCAGAAGAATGTTTGTTGATTTGACATCTCTGTGCAGAATTCTTGGAGCAGCTGCTTCATGAAGATACTCCAAGCCCCTTGCTGCTCCTAATGCAATTCTAACTCGAGTTGACCAGTCCATTTTTTTTCCAAAAACTCCATCTAAGCGATCCCTTAAATTTCCATTAGTCATGTATTCAAACACTAGCAACCTTTGAACATTTTTTCCTTTTAGTTCTGAGCAGTATCCCACTAATGGCACCAGATGACAATGATGAAGTCTAGACAATAGCTCAATCTAAACAAACCAAAAAATTGTTTTAGGCTCATCCTTCTTTTTATTGAACATTGTAATATAACATGACCAAGACCAATCATAGAAAATAGAAGCAAGATTAGGCACAACCTCTGTTAGAAACTCATAGTCTGCCTCAGGCCCTGTTTGATCTTTTAGTCTCTTGACTGCCACATTACTACCATCTTTCAGCCGACCACGGTATACATAACTACTTCCACCTAGTCCAGTTAGATTGGAAGTTGAAAATTTTTCGGTGGCATTTTCTAGTTCAGCGAATGAAAATTGAATAATATTTCCATAAAAGGTTTGTCTTTGGCTACCAAACAACAAAGAGGATTTCTGAAAGCATCCTAAAAAAGGAGAAGAGGAGAATTATGAACAAAAAAATATGGACAGTTTGAAACAAATAACATTTAAACTGAGAAATAGACTCCAAGAATAGTGAACACTAAACTGTCTTACCTGTAATATGACTAACAGGCGAAGAAGTTTTATGACTAATTAAGTTGGTGGTGCTACTGTAACTTGTTTCTTTATCTGATGAGATCATTGGTGATTGAATAGGACATCTCTCCCTTCGGCAGACCTGACATACAACTGAGGCAAGAAATGCAATAGTTGTGCATGTAAGACATACTGATAGAATAACTACTACAATCTTGCTCGAAATTTGCTTCTTTGAACCTAGTGGCATCCTGACAGTTCCTGCAGAACACTCAAAATTATGAACTAGATTGAGTATCTTGATATGAGAAAAAGCCATTCGGTTTGTGCAAAGTACAGGTTATGCCGTCATCAATAAGAACAAAGAAACATTGAAGAGAAAATCATTCTTCAAAGTAAGAATCGATGCGCTATGGAATCCTGTTTTAAACCTTCATAAAAAGGGCTTTAAAGCAGTTTCAAAATCTTGGGGTTTTGGAAGTTTCCATACCATGATTGCTGTTGCATCAATCACATTTTTCCACCATAGTCCAAAATTTCTGTAATTACAATGTAACCACCATATAAAGCAATTCTACTTTTTGCGGTATGCATTTTTGTTTTTTGCCTAACTCAGTTTTTGAAATCACAATCAGTCAACAAAAGAGATGGAAGACAGTGGGAGAAAGAAAAATACCCCACGTGCAATTGCAGGCTTTAAAACAGTTAAGGTTATGGCCATCTGCTGACACTTCAGGAAAACCATTCGAATCACATAAGCATGTCCATATGGATGCACTCTCTTCAGCATCTACATGCAAGGTAAAGAAGTTACCAAACAATATTCAGGATGTGACCACACAGTCTCACTCCTTCTCCGAAAATAGTGAATGTGGATCCATACAGCACTCTTGTTATATGCATATAAACTAATAACTACAACTCCCAATTTAGAAGATCATAGAAGGCGAGAAGGGTTAAAAAAGGTTGTGTTCGACTAGCCAATAAAAAACTATCGTTATACCTGAATGGCAATCACATGACTTGGAACAATTAGCAGGAGAGTATATATGCTTCCCTTGTAATGAAGAGCATCTACATTTCCACTTGTTTGGTCCAGTATCAGAAGGTTCATCTGTAGGTAAAAACAAGAAGCAAAAGAGAAAAACATAATGTATAATGATTCATTTGGATTCAATCTATGACTGAGAAGCAAAATGTAAAGCTTTAAAACTTTTTCAAGCAGGCAAGCACCTAAATAAATATAAGTACGTACATAAGGAATACCAGTGGTGACAGCTGGAAGGTCAAATACCAAATGTATCATAAATGGTGATACTAACCACAAAATGAATGCTGAATACAGAGCAAGCTAATAAGTAGAGCCACAGCAACATTGAATTGAGGCTTCATCAATTCCAACCTATTCAAGAAAAGGAAAGGAACCTTTTACCCAAATCATGAGCTAGAATTTCCCTCACGTTAAGAGTGCAGTATGAACCAAGATAAATTCATTAGAAGATGAAGCACCATGAGGCTACATGTTGTCATGGATATATATATAATATGTGTGTGTGTGTAGAGAGAGAAAGAGAGATTTACCCTATTAATGGCTTCAATGTTTTCAAGGTATGAATATACAAGAGCTACGCTAGTTTCTATCTGAAGACTAAATACTGCAAATCCATAACATTTGAAGATGTTAAGCTGTCAAAGTTTGAGATCGACTTGCACCCTCAAACAATACCAAAAGTATATCTAAATAACTTCAAAGGCATATACCAGTCCTTCAATATGACTATGAAACAACTAATAAGAACTTATCATGACCTTGACTATTTCTACTGGAATTTACTTTTCCATTGTGTGCGTGTGTATGAAGTGGCATCAATTGGTGAACCTGTTAAAAGGGATAAACTAAATCTTCAAATTCTCTAGCTGGTTCCAATCATCATCTGTGATCAAATTAGATAAAAGGGCAGGCAATCCAGAAGCAGGCAACAGTGGCCCCAGCGTATGAGTCTCATTCACCCATATGCTTCAGCAAAAAATGAATGACATTCATTTCATACTGAATAAGAAGATGTGATGTGAACTCCCTATCTGACCTCAAAAATTGTGGGCAGTGTATGTAAATAGGGTAAAAATGAGTCAGAAAGAAGAAATGAACGTTTAGCCGACAAAACACCAGAGTTAAAGGTTATCCCATCAACCCAAAGTACTGAAAAATTTAAGATGGAATGACCCAAGTGGGGGCTAGATTAACTAAGTAGCATAGGACAGTTACAGTAGGTTGAGGATCAGCATAAGAATCCATATTTGACCATCAATCCGCAACTGATATAAGCCTAAACATAACACGTTCAATTGAAGAAGGACTCATGCAAAATCAACAGATGGTTTGTTACGTCATTCAATAAATATTAGACAGTGAACTGCAAGAACTTCCTTTGCGGATGGCTTGAGAATTAGCTTCCAAAATGGTATTTAACTCTCGAAAATAGAATGAACTTGACTACTACGAAAATAACACTTCCTAGTTAATTCCACCTGCAAACTCTATTTGAGTATCAGGAGTTTCCTCTGAAAGTAGTGACAAAAGCTAAAAGTTTGAAGTTGTTTTGGCAAAAGCATGTTGAAGTGAGAAAGTCAAAGCAAGGCTGGTACATCTACCAAAGTCTGTGATGAGTGCTACTTTTACTGTAGAAATGCAATTATGATTATCATCATCACTCTCAAAGGCTTCAATAAAACTTTAGTCCATCATTCTAACAGTGGGGCCACAATTAATTTGATTTGATAACAGACATTGTAATAATGAGCTAAAGTGAAGAAAAGCAGGTGAAATTTTTGAGAAAATGGTAGGAAATTTCATCTTTACCAAGCTGCATGTTTAATGTTACAGTCTTGTATACATCATCAAACTTCTCTTTCACTTTCACTTCCCCGAATGGAAAATAAAATATTAACTCCTTAGCATATCAATTGTGTATATGATATTATGGAGAAGTAAGAAAGAGCAAGGGTGAACAGACAATGGCAGCGAATAGAGATCTGGTGCAATGGGGTTATCCTTTAAGAACTTGATCCACACAAAAGAGGAAACAAAGTGAGTCTTGGAAAAGGATCCTTGTAGTGTAGCAACTCTTGGAAAGCAACCCTTTTGCTTACCGACAAGGACCCTTTAACGCCTTCCCATTATGTTCATTTATAACTAAAATGAAACCACATGCTCCTTATTAAACACATTATTTCCAAGGTCAATGGTGTGCTAGTCATCACAAAAACATAGAAGGTGAAAAAAAAGACATCATCGTTACGTTATGTTTACATCATTTCATTATCTAAGGCCTTTTGTCAATTGTCTTCACTGGTTTTTTCCATGAGAAAAAGTGAGGATGGGAAAATGAAATATATGAATGAAAAGGACTCCTAACGAAAGAGTTTCACTCAGGCTTTTCAAATGCTACTTTTACACTATTTTTTATACACTTTTACTTATTTGACAATCAATAATATTATTATTTTATTTTTATTAGTTGAATATAATATTTTATTATTAAAATGGGTTGTACTATTCAAAAATATTTTATTATTAGTTGATATTATTCAAAAAAAAATCTTAAAAACATCAAGAGATTTTTTTAAAACGGAATACAAGGATGATTCTTGTACATAATCACGCTTGACTTATCAGAAAACAAATTAAGGTCATATTCTATTATTGATTATGTAAGGATGCATAGGGATACTGATACTGGTATTAGAAACTAGCTTTTAATCTTTGAAAAGGAAATTTCACAGTTAGTAGAAAATTTACATATGTTAAATTTGAATTACTTTTTTTTTAAAAATATCTAATATTTCAAATGTTTCATTTGGACAAGGTAATGTAAGTTTATTAATTATTTTTATTTAGAAAATTATTTCAATAATCACTAGATAAAAAATTATTATTTTAGTTATATATATTACAAATTATTACAACATAAATTAATTATTACAAATTTTAACTAAAATAATTTCGTTAATATCTATAAAAAAAAGTCTGATTAACATTGATTGAAATAATTTAACAAATATCAATTGAAAAATAGTTTTAACTTATATTAAAAAATCAATAATTATAATATTAACTAAAAAGTAATTCACATCAATATTAATGTTGGGAGAAAATGTTACATTAATTAAAAAATAGTTTCATAGAGATCAATAAAAAATATTAATTCATATAGGAAAAAGAAAATTATGTCAATATTGTTAAAAAAAATAATTAAAGTTAATTGATAAATAATTTTAACCTATATTTTAATCATTGTTGTTTAAAATAACTTCAACAAACATCAATTAAACAGAATATTTATTAATATTAATTAAAAATTATATTTAGCATTAGTAGAAAATTATAGTTAATATTGACTAAAAAACATGAGAAATAAAAATAATTTATATCAACAAAAATATTTGGAAAAAATAACAGTAATTTATATAAAAAAATGAATGTAATTTTTGTTTAATTAAAATTAAGCTGATGGGCCCAGTGATCCTCTTGTTTGTCGCTTGGGGCCCAATTGGTACAAGCTGAGTAAAAGCGTCTGCACATAAAAAATAATTAAAAAAGAATTTCATGCCTCTCCTTTCATTTCACCATTCTTTTGTGAAATTACAATACTTCAGTACATAAAAAATTCTTGTGCTGCTGTTCTTGCCCCTTTTCTTCATACATACACAACAAGAATGCATTACTGTGGGAATATTTTAAAGGAAAAATAACCTTAAAAGGGTGAAAATAACTAAAAACTGGGTGCAGATAGTAAAGTCAAAGTAAACATGCTTAGTGTGCCATTTTTTATCTTTTGGGCTCTTCTTTCTCCCAAACATTTTTAGAAAGACTCTGCCCTATTGTTTTATAATTCATTTAACCTTTACAACATTCATTGTTATCTTTTATTAGTATCCTTACGAAATTGAGAGATCCCGAAAATTGTAATTTTAATTTCTAGATTATGCAATTAGTATATTATTTCCATAACCCCAATCCAAATATATAGGTATAAATTCATGATGATATCATGGAGGTGAAAGAAGAAGGAACTTGTTACTGGGCCTCATTTTCCCGTTAGCCCAGAAATAAGAAATGTCAGCTAAAAGTGAAATGGATTTCAAATTCTTCATGCAGCTCCATACCTTCCCCTTGCACCTTCACACTTTTCTCTAATTCTAATAATACTCTTATGAGTATGATGAAAAGTAAGGTGCAGGGAGAATTTGTCAATGGATTTATGTGTCAGATTAAAGTTCAGTTTTAAGATAAATAAAAATGATTGCTTGCTAAATTTTTTGCAGAATTAGGATGGAAACTTATGCTTCTTGTAATGAATAAACTATTAGATGTAATAAAGCCATTGATAGGAAAAGCTAAAGAAGCAATAGTTATAACAAAGAATGAGAAGTATACCATATATGTAACTCATATATGTAACTCAATGAAGAAATTCTCTAGAATTATCTCCACTGCTACGTTGCTACACCCCCACTTCTCCTAAACATGTACAATTCAAACTAAAAGCAAAAAAATTTGCAACTACTAAGAACTCATTCCATTCCACTTTCCATTATTCCCCCACCTTACCACAACCATAAGAAAAAAAGAGGTAAAAGAAGAAACTTAAAAGATCTCCAAAGAAAAGTGCATGTATTAGGCTTTCTGAGGAGAAATTTGAAATTTGAAATACTAATTTCTTCGGTGGTGCCTGTCAGAAGAGGATCTAGCAGGTTTGAGGAGATTTACAGGTTGAGGCCTCAAGAGCAAGGTTTGAGAACGTGAAACCATGTCTACCATGGAAGGGGTTCGGTATGCATTCACAAGACTGGTGCTGTCTGTAGAGTCTCCTCGTGAAGTTGCCCTTTGCCATGAATGAGCACACAATCCTGAGAGAACATAAGCCCTTCCAGAATGCTCATAGACACGTTGGTTTGCCATTCTTTCCTGCATTTCCTTCAGTTCAGCAGAAAGAGCAGTGCATAGTTGATCACCAGCTTTGGCAGAGATGGTTTCAGACAATGCCCGGAGACATATCTCTAGAACAGAAACAGCAGCAGACAAATCACCACGTTCAGCATTAACTCTAGCCTCAGCCATTGCCTCAGCAACTCGAAGCCTGTTTCTCTGCTTGTCTACTTCTATTGACACAACTACATCTCTGGCTACATCAGGTCTCTCAATCTTTACTTCATTATTTAGTGTCATACCCTTCATTGCTTTTGTGATGGGGTCCCTATAAAAACCTCTGACTACCAACAGAGGCATCACATCACTAGACTTATCCACCGGAATATCCAATGTCACCAAAAAGTCTCTCTCTTCTTCAGCATACAAATCTCCTACCTTGATAAATGCCATTTTTCCAATCAAGCTAGTTTGGTAACTTCCTGCTTTTACTGAACCAAATTGCAGACGGGGGTGAACACACTGAACTTCTACCTGTAATTCCTGAACCACCACACTCAATAGTCCCCCAATACACTGTGCAAATGCATCCTGAATCACATCCTCGTCTTCAATGAAGGAAAAAGTACCCCCAGACATCTCAGAGATTGTGTGCATTGCTGTAGCATCATGGTCAACACCAAAGCCAAATGCATGCACTGGTATGTGCAGGCCCATACAATTGCTCCGACGAATGGAGTTTGGGACAAGGCACCGGTAATCAGTTCCAAGATTGAACCTGCTATAGTTTATGGATGAATCCTGTCCATCAGAGAGTAATATGATACTGCCAACTGGGTTCTTCCACCTGCGGTCTGCAAACACTTTGGCACCTTTCCTCAAGCCTTCTGCAATGTTTGTCACACCATCTGGAACCAATGAAGAAACTGCCTGCAGTGCATCCTGTTTTCCAGCAATAGTCATCCTCCGAAGACGAAAGATGCGATGGGCTGTGGAAGAGAAGGTAACCACAGAAAGCCTGTCTGATGAACTCAAATTCTCTATGACAAACCCCATAGCTCGTTTCAGTAGAGCAATCTTTGTGCCTGACATGCTACCACTCACATCAAGAACCGTGACAAGGTCAATTGGAGCACGAGAATTTTGAGCAGAAAAATATGATGATTCAGTATTGTTTCTGTATCTCTCTGAACGAGGGGGAGCTTTGAGATTAATTGATACAGCAAAGTTATCATGAGAGGCTGACTTTGCAACAGCTGAAACTTCAGGATATGTTTTGATTTCCAATGGGTTTATTACATCGTGATCAGCCTCATTCAAACCATCGGTAACTGAATTTTGTTGACCCAAGACTTCATCATCATCATCAAAGATAGCTGGTTCAGTAACATTATTAGAAAATGAATGATGTGCTCCTCTACCAGGTTGTTGCGGAGGAAACCTCCCTATGAGAGTTGTCCAGGAATCATTTCGCGATGAATTTACTCGGTTGATCTCATGGGAGACCTTAGATGAAGAACGACTCTGAATAGGAACCTCTTTCCATTTTGCTCTGCAAACGGGGCAAATCCGGCTCCCGTGTTTCACATTGGATGTGATGCATTGGAAATGGAAAGAGTGAGAACATTCTGCAGTAAATATGGCATTTCCCTGCCCTGGTTTCACTGAACTCAGGCAAATTGCACATGTCCCCTGCAGATAATGTAGAACATAATTTAAGCAAAGGAGATACCAAACAAAACTCTACAAACCTCCCTTAAACCCAGGATGGAGGAAGGAAAAGAACCATGTTGAGATCAAGTAGCACCATCCGAACACTACTTCACTTAAATCTCACCATCTAGTAAAAACATTGTCAGCAATGCAATTTGATTACACAATTCTCATAATAAAGATATTATGATTAACTAATCATTAATTATGGTTGGAGGGGAAAAACCAGAAAAAGGGTAGAGTTGAAAAAGCATAGAGGAGATTGACAAAATACAATGAGCTTTTTTAAATTTTTTCTCCATTCATAGCTCATATTATGAGAACTCGTTCATCTCATTTATAAATTATCTAAATTTATAGAATTTATTTGTTTAATAATAATAATTATTAAACAAAATATCACTTAAGAAAAAAGCGACCACAACACATTCACCCAACCATCAATACCAATTCTTCATCAGTCAAGCTTAAGAACAAAACAAACAAATAAAAACAGAAAGCACGTCAAGGTTAAAAAATAGTATTTATAATTTTTATAAAACTAATCTAATATCTTATAATTTATATTAGATTTTTTAAAATTTAAATATTAAACTTTACATTATTATCATTTAATGTTTTCAATAGAAATGCCTCAATAAAGTATAAAGTATACATAAATAAATGCAAAAATTGGAAAAGTCACTGTTAAACTATTTTGTCTAACACTACCTGTTCTGTTTGTATGCAGGTCCACTACTAAGACCAGTGCATGGAAAAGTGAAGATGCTACCCATCTTCACAACAAAGAGACCACAATTTACTATTAAGTTGCCTCATTGCCAAAAATTGAAGATTCCCACGAAAATCCACAACACTGCATAAAGCTCATTTTTTTATCCAAAGAGTCAACGTTAGGTGGTCAAACACACAACCCAATGACAGCAAAGGAAAAATAAACATCAATCTTACGGCTTTCAGAAAGGAGAAGGCAAATTGCAACTCTAACATTGAACTTTTGAAAAAATAAATTAATAATGGAAAGTAAAATATAAAAGGCATCAAAAAAAGAAGGAGAAATCATAGAATATTCGTTCATGCACTGCTATATTGTGTATTTTTCTCTTAATTAGAACTGAGATTTTCACAATCAACAAATAAGGGGTGTTTGACTCTTTACATTATTGGCACTTAAGGAATTGAATAAGTGCAACAATACTAAAAGAGATTAAAGGCAACAAATTCAATGCAACCCTTTTACCATGTTGGTTTACATGTTCTCATCGTCTTTCTTAACGTCAAAGTATTAAGGCAAACACAAACAAATATAAGAAAAAGAGAAGAAGAGGAAACAGTAGAACCTATTTTGGGTGGATCCAAATAATTTGCGAACATGCATTTGTCCTTAGAGGGTACTACACATGGTGAGAAGAAAGCAACACCAACACATGGCGAATGAGATGAAAGCAACACCAACGCCATGAATAATAAATAGTTTCCATGATATGGCACTTCGATCAATTTAACCAAAACCAAAGGCCAAAAAATTATTAAAAAAATAACAGGGATTATACTTAGTACTAATATTTAGCATTTGGCGTAATTTCCTCTGTAATCCCAGAATGCTAGATTGAAAAAAAAAAAAGGAAATGCAATGAATGAACCACGACCCGAGTAGTAAAATACTCTAATAAGAATGTACAACAAGCAAAATAGGAAATTTAAAAGGTTGGTCGGAAAAAAGACTCCAACTTTCCGTTGTGAAGATGGAAAAGGTTAAAGGGCAATGCAAACCTTGGAAGATTTGGATTTGGATCTGGAGAGGCGGAGAACGGAGGAGGCGGAGCGGTCGGAGAAGGAAGTGGCAGATGGGAGAGAGGAGGAGGAGGAGGAGTTGTCCATGGTCTTAGGGACTTGAACACAGGTGTTGATCCCAATGGCGAGCTTTACTTTTCTCCATTTGCTTTCCATTTTGGTACGAAAAGGGTATAAGAAAAAGAGGGTGAGATGTTGAAGCAGTAATGGGAGAGTGTGAGGAAGAGAAAAAGTTGTATTTGAATGGGTGTGAGCATTGGAAGGCCAAGAGAAAAATAAGTGAGGGAGTTAGTTGCCAACAAATGAAGAGAGATATTATGATTTGGTGTGATAACTGATGAACAAAAGGAAAGAGAATAAGTTTGTTTCTTGAAACATTGCAGAATTGTAGCAACTTAGTGACTAATTCTCAAGTACTTATTATGTTAACAAAATTACATGCCAAATCTCATGGATCTTTCTGTGTCATTCTGTTTCAAAATACTGCAAAAACTGTTTCTAAATCACAGATATTCCAGAATATATATATATATATATATATATATATATATATATAGAGAGAGAGAGAGAGAGAGAGAGAGATATATATATAATGTCTTTGAACACAAAACTTATGTCTTAAGATTATGGATCTTAAAAATATTTAATTATAATAGTTAAATTAATTTTTTAAAAATAAAATATAAATAAAAAATTATAATATGTGCATCCTATAAGATTTTAGTGTTAAAACAAAACGTATAAGAATTTTTTTAAAAGAGGATGTAATTTACTTACAATAAAATAAGATAAAAAAAAATGTACTACTTTATTAAATTAGAGTAGAGATTATCTTAATTTAATTTAATAATTTATTTTTTAAATGCCACTTAAGAATCCAATTTTCAAAACAGCATCTATTGTTACTCAACTCATCCAAATAAAGCTTAAATTTATGCTCATTGCTACAAAAGTAATATAAAAAATTATTTAAGTATTTTATGTCATTATTTAACCTTAAAAAGTAAAATCACTTTATTATATTATTTTAGAAAATCAAATTATTATATAAATGACATTTATAAAATATCAATATAATTAAAAAAATATTATATCTGAGATTATATAATATTTTTAAAAGGTAAAACAAAATAATTCAAATTTAAAATAACAATGCACAAAAGTTTAAGTTGATTTAAATTTAAAAATAATAATATAGTAATCGAGATAATATTTTTGAAACAACAGAATATGTTAAAATTTAAAATAAAATGACATCTTATTTGAAATTGATAAGAACCGCTATAAAGACACTATACATTATTGCATTCTATTTTTGTATAAGTACATATATAAAAGAGATATGAAACTTTATATTAGTATAAATTTTAATTTTAATCTAAAGTGCACTTTTTTTATGCTTCTTATTTTTTTTTAGTGTATTTTGGTGATTGCAATGTGCAAAATTTAGTAATAGTTTAATTGGTATTTTGTACTTGTTGCACATGGGAAACACAAAACCCCTAATGTTAAATGTGAATGATCCACTTCATTGCGCTCATTAATATACCAACGGAAAAGGTATGGGTCTGTTCCTTTTTAATTAAATGAGTGAATAATGTTACGAAATGCATAAGATATCATAAATAATACCAGTAAGATTTCTTATGCCCATTTTCAGTTTAATTACAAAATACAAATTCCAGATATAAATATTTATAATAATAAAAGAAGACACATATTTAATAAATACTAAATTAAGTTAAGTTTTATGATAACTTATTATGAAACTTAAATTTTCAATAAAAAAAAATGTATGATAACAATAATAGAATTGCACACTAGTAGAGAAAATGTCAACTATCTAGATTTGAAGGTTGCATTGTCTTTATTCATTAAGTTATTCTTTTATTCGATTATTTTTTTTTCATGTTTTTACATGTATAATTGATTTTTGTCTTTAGAATAAATTTTAGATTTTTTTAGTATTTATAATAAAAGAATATTGAAATTAATTTTTTTAATATTTTTTATGTTTTAAATAAATCTTCAGTATGAACTAAAAGATTAAATATTTACTCATAATTAATATGAGGATTATAATATTATAATATAATTTAAAAAAATTATTTGATGTAAAAAAAAGTAAAAATTTAATTAAATAATTTTCTTACTATAAATATTTAGAAAATCTAAATTTAGACTAAGATAAAAACAACTTTCACATTAAGTACAATGACGAAAAATATATATTAATTTTTTATTCAATAAAAATAACTTCAAACTGAAATGTACATTTGGAATAAGCAAATAAGAAAGATTTTTAGACAAGTTTTTTTATGTTGATAGTCTTATGTAATTAAGACCAATTCCCTTTGCTACTGTATAAATCAATACCTTGTTAAAATAAATAAAAGTTATGAAACTATATAATACCTTATTAAAAAAAAATAAAAGTTATGAATATTATATATATATATATATATATATATATATATATATATATATATATATATTTGTGTGATATCTGCCTTTATAGATATTATTTTCTTTATATATTTTTTTATACTCTTGTGAGGTTTTTATAT
>Ga0123342_1000599_pt1 | contig 57626 bp, 33 predicted proteins | sample Turbeawhitnodule_FD_89960 | JGI IMG/M metagenome (GOLD analysis project Ga0123342, IMG submission 89960) | Root nodule microbial communities of legume samples collected from Mexico - Turtle bean Mexico white nodule | ecosystem: Host-associated > Plants > Roots > Nodule | place: Mexico: Nepantla... | reverse complement strand
TCATAACATCTAACTTTTTTTTTATACATTTGATGGAATTTTTCCTCTTCCACTCAAGAAATATTTCAAAAATAATAATATATATATATATATATATATATATATATATATATATATATATATATCCCTACCATGTGAGTTCATGAAGGGGAGACATATGGTTAAGGGTTAGGTAGATGATGAAGCTATATATTCCTCACTGAAACTGGTACAATGCAATGGAGAAGTGATGTTTATTTAACAAGCACTTTTGTTAGTTAATTAGCATATTCACCTAAAAAGTTGCATATTGCACATGTAATCAGTGAGTGAACATGCAAATCATATATTAGAAGTTTTTGTATTATATAATCTTTTTTCTTTGTTTTTACTTCCATGTTTCTCAACTGTTCTGATATAGAATTGAAAAGAGAGAGAGAGAGAAGGTGCAAATCATGGATGAAAGTGAGTGATGAGGACAATGATTTTGAATGCTCAACCATTTAAATTCATATCTTTGTCATCAAATCAGTCCCCACCTAGCTAGAAAAAGTTTTGGAAGAAAAAGAAAAGGTAAAATTGTTCACTTTTTACAACACACATAAATTGTTCCTTTATTTATTCAGTGGCATTGAACATATAATATGAATGTAGATACGAATGTTGGGGCAATGAAAATGGTACTGAAACACTACTCCTCACGTTTTATTTCGGAAACATCTTACGTTTTAAGTTGTACGGAAACTAAGCTCCGGTTTAATTTTTGTATTCATTTACAAATTTTCAGACACCGACACAGATCACGGGACACAAGAAAATTCAGACTTGTTCCTGCACCTTCATACGTCCCTGTTTTACTTCCCATAACGTTAAAATAATTTTTTTTTTTTAATTTTGTGTATCCAAACAAAATAAAAAAATCATAAAATAGAAACTAAATTAAAGACTATTTTAAAAATAAATAAAAAAATTAAATTAGTTTCTATTATTATTAAATAATTTTTAAATTGATATCTAATTAGTCATTAAGGTTTTAAATACCAATTATTTAATTTTTAAATTTAATTTCTAAAATCTTGATTGTTAATTAGATATTAATTTAAAAACTATTTAACAATAATATAAACTAATTTAAAAAAAAATAGTTTTTAAAATGGTCTTTAATTTAGTTACTATTACAATTAATTATTTTGATGTCTAAAAATTGATTTTTATTTCATCTTGTAATGAAATTTATAAAATTTAGAAATAATTTAAATATGATTTTTTATTAATAATGATAAACAGTTGTTATATAGTAACGTATAGCTATATCACTAGGTTAATAGCACTGCTCAGTAGGGGAAACATAGGCTACATTCTACTGGAATTTTTATACGGAACTAAATAAACTTTAGGATAAAATTTTATTCTAGAACTGGACCAAATAAGTAAATTTTTGAGAAAGAAAAACTAATATATAGAAATTTTGGTATCACATGCAGTGATGTTTCAATACAAGAATGTGCATAACTTTAGATTATACATTACTGAGATTTAATATCAATAAGCAGCTATGATAAGTTTAGGAGTTTTATTTTATTATCCTTCCTGTTCATTTTGAGACTCCTAGTTGTACTTTAATTCTTAACATGATATGTTTCATTATAGGACAGGGATTGAAACATTCCAAAACAAAAGTAAACAGTAAAAATTAAACAATTTTTTTTAAAACAAGTTTATTTCAAACATATAGTATATTTTTATAGGTTAAATATGTTTTTCGTCCTTGTATTATAATACAAAATTAGTTTTCGTTTCCAGTTTAATCTTTCGATAATGATTAGAATGAATCTTTCTCTGAAATGATTGTTAGTTTTTTTTTTCAAAGATATATTGATAGTTTGTTTAAGATTCCTTGTTGATTTGATGAAGTAAAATCTCAAATTGAATCAAATTTCACATAAGAAAGATCTATTTCAATCATTTTTGTATTTTTATACTACAATAGATGGTCTAAAATTTGAAGCAGAGACAAAAACTAACTAATTTTATATTACAGTACACACTACAAGAAAATCATGAAATAGAAACCAATTTTTAGAGATCAAAATAATTAGTTACAATGGTAACTAAATTAGAGACCATTTTAGAAACTAAATAAAAAATTGGTTTCTAAATTAGTTTTTATTATTGTCAAATAATTTCTAAATTGGTATCTAATTAGTAACCAAGGTTTTAACTACCAATTATTTAGTTTCTAAAATTTTGGTTGTTAATTAGATACCAATTTAGAAAGTATTTAACGATGATATAAACTAATTTAGAAACCATTTTTTTTTAGTTTCTAGAATGGTCTCTAATTTAGTTACTATTGCAATTAATTATTTTAGTCTCTAAAAATTGGTTTCTATTTCATGATTTTCTTGTAGTGACAGGATGAAAAATATATTTAACCATTTTTTTATTAAATTGAGCTTGTTTTAAAGGAATACCAAGGATATAGGTGAAAAAAAAAACAAATTGAATAATGAAAAGGAAAAATCGAACAAATTTTGTTAGAACTCAACCATTTTTATAATTTGGTGTCAATCGTTTTTTCTTTTTTCAGTTTCTAAAAATGAGTTCAACCCTAATGTAGCGAATATAATTATGAACACTTGGATTTAGAGCATAATGATTGGTGATCCATATTTACACATGCCTACAAAATTTATTCTTGATGTACTTGTGGGTATGTCACACATAAAAATTGATATCTTAAATGAATACTTACAAGTAATTTAAATGTTCTTTTATGAATTTGTAAATGAAGTAATAACCTTGCAATATCCATTAACATACATTTACTTAAATACTCCTTTACTAATATAAAGTTGCAAAGAAAAAATAAATATTTTGAAATGATGAATCGTGTGTATTTATATTACATGGAAAAAAGGTGTAAAAAAATTAAAGTGATAGTTGTATTACAAGGAAGAAAGGTGGAAAAATATGAATAGTATGCATATATTTTATATATATATATATATATATTAAAAAATTATTAATTGACCGATACAAAATTACAGATAAATTTACATTTTTCAATAATCTTTTTAATTTTTAACGAATTTTCTTTGTTAATTATTTTGTGTCATTTTCAAATGAAAAAATTGAGATGGAAAATTGATCTGACACAAGAAGTGTGGAGAAAGATTTGGTTGGGGAGGCTCCACCATTAGGACCCTTTTCTTTTTTCACCATTATATACACAATTATCTCTCTCTTTTATTATTTTTATTTTCTATTATATCCATTGGAAGTTGTACGATGTAGTACTAACCATGGTCAAATATTTTATGAGCAATGTGGTTTAGGGTTAAGAGTTTATTAAGAAATTAATAAACATTATTTTTTATAATATCTTTCCATTACAAGAAAATCATGAAATAGAAACCAATTTTTAGAGATAAAAAATAATTAGTTGCTATAGTGACTAAATTAAAAACTATTTTAGAGACTAAAAAAATTTTAGTTTCTAAATTAGTTTCTATTATTATTAAATGATTTCTAAATTAGTGTCTAATTAGCAACCAAAGTTTTTGCTACCAAATTTAGAATATAAATAATTGGTAGCAAAAATCTTTGTTGCTAATTAGACATCAATTTATAAATCATTTAAAAAAATAGAAACTAATTTAAAAATCAAATTTTTTTAATATATAAAATGGTCTTTAATTTAGTTACTATAACAACTAATTATTTTTTTTTCTAAAAATTAGTTTCTATTCCATGATTTTCGTGTAATGTTAGTATAATAATGTTAGTATAATTATGATACAAAATATTATTCTAACATTGAGATTAACTCAGATGATTCATTCTAATTCAAATTCAGTATATCAGAAACTCATTACAATCTTATAATATACATTCTAATTAAAATAAAAATATGTATTTAATAATATTTATTATTTTTAATTACCACATATTAAATACTAGCTTACACATCAAAAATACCTTTTATTAATAATTTTCCTGCTAATTAAATAGAAAGTGGTCAATTGTGTCTAAGAAATTGAGATATTTAATTGGATTTTCATATAACAGTGAAATCAGATTAAGTAAAATAAATAAATAATAAAACTGAAAAAGGTAATTAATTATTTCTTTTTGCGTGAAATTTTAAAAAAGTATTTTTGAGTATTAGATAATAAATCATTTGTCTCCATAAACTATATTTATTTATTATAAACTCAAACCAACAACAAAATGCATGCAAATTATATAAAAAATGTTATGCAAATGCAATGAATGGTGACCTAACCTAATGGATACATCTTTCCTTTTCACGTCAAATACATATTAAACTCAAGTTAAATCAATCAATTTAAAAGTTAATTAGATAATTAAAATCTGAAGTTGAGATTAAGGTGACATTCAACAACTCATACTAATGTAAATTTGATCCATTAATGTCAGACTAACATAAATATAATTTATATTTGTAAATATTTTGAACTTATTTAGGTTAGATTCTCTTGAATTCAATATTTATGTCAAATTGTTTAAGAAACTAATGTAAATTTTAATTTTTATGTTATATGTTTTAGGTCTAATATAAAACTGGTTAAATCACTACAAGAAAATCATGAAATAGAAATCAATTTCTAGAAATCAAAATAATTAGTTGCAATAGTAACTAAATTAGAAACCATTTTAAAAACTAAAAAGAAATTTGGTTTCTAAATTAGTTTCTATTATTTTCTATTATTGTTAAATAGTTTCTAAATTGGTATCTAATTAGCAACTAAGGTTTTAGATACCAAACCTTAGTTGCTAATTAGATACCAATTTAGAAACTATTTAACAATAATAGAAAATAATATAAACTAATTTAAAAACCAATTTTTTTTTTTAATTTTTAAAATGGTCTCTATTTTAGTTTCTATTGTAACTAATTATATTGGTTTCTAAAATTTGGTTTTATTTCATGATTTTCTTGTAGTGAATTAGAGCATAATTTTTTTTTATATATATTTCAATGTACTTATTAACCATTGATATTTATTTTTTAAAATAAACTTTTTTTAGTATGAGAATATAATCCAAGTGCTATCATTTGGTCACGTAATTACTATACATAGAGAAGCAACTAGTTGGAATATTCTAATTCATTATAGTGTCTAATTATTTTTGGGTATAGAAAATATATTTCATCTAACCATAACATGCATGTAACTTTCTATGATGAAAAAAAAGCAAAACATCAAATTTAATACAATGAGAACAAAACTTTTACTGCACTTAAGTTTGATTATTTTAATTAATTTTTTTCAGAAGTTAACTCAATTAGCTTAATTTGAAAGTGCAAACTAAAAACTATCCAAAGTATAAACAACACTGAAGTTTCCAAAATCTTGATTATTGCCTATTAAATTAGCTTAATTAGAGAAGAAAAATTCAATTGGCACCTAATATTTATAGAAACTATTTAATTTAAGAATCTAATTGTGCTTATAGTTCTTTGTCCTCACTCTACTATATTTGCAAATAATCATTAAACTTTATGATATATCCTCTCACTTTTGAATGTACTGAAAAGGTTGGAAAAAAAAGTTGCTTTCAATTTTGAAGATGAAGACCTTACATGTTTTATTCCTGGGTAAAAATGGTGAATTTTTATTAACTTTAATTTAAATACAATTAAAATCTTAAATAAAATTATTTTATATTTCCTACAATCCATCATTTATTCATTTGATTTAGATGGCAGAAAAAGAGAAAAATATAAAATTTGAAATAAAGGATAAAAAAGAGAACTTTAAATTTATTTAGTTTTTTTCTTCTTTTTATGTATCTAGATTTTAGTAGTAGAAGATCGAAATTATTTCATTCAATATATAGTCTCATATCATTTATTAGGATTTGAGATTAAGAGTAGTTTAAATATATCTTAGTCTCTTAATTCATAAATAACTAAAATGTCTTTTAAAAATAAAATTGTGATAGAAGTAAAATAAAAAAAAACTTTTTAATATAAAAATATAAGAGATAATTGATAAATTAGATTATTCCGAAGTTTGGATTAAATTGGATAATTTTGCAGTGGCTGGTGGTTTATTGTGTTCATCTCTGATACTATGATTCTACACCATTTTAGATCTAAATCCAAAAAAAAAGGTGAAAAATATATGATAGTTCTTTGAAATTGGATTCTTATTAATCTATCAGGAAACAAGAAAAGAAGTTCTTACATGGCAACGCATGTGATTTGTGCAGCTTTTGGCTGAAAAACCAGCACCCCATAAACTTATTTACTGCATAAAATAACAGCAACACATTATCCACAGTAAAAAGTAACCAATCCCCACCAAAAATCTTGTTTCAAATGGTGCTTAAAAGCACCATAACAGGAGGTTAATGATTAGTTTCAGTACACTAATTACACACGCAGAGAGCTTAACAGCATGGGAAGAAGAGAAGATGTTAAAAAAGCAAATGGTGGAGGTGAATAGTTATTAGTTAAAGTGCAAAGATTTTGGAGTTAAAATCGAAGACAGGGAAATATGCATGTCGGTTCATGATGACATAAGCTTAGATTGGTGGCTTTTCATGATATTGATAATTGAATCTGAGAAGCTAGCTGTGTCTTATTCTGCATCCAGGACCAGGTTGGAATTGGAAGCTCTTCTTTCTATCTCTATTCTCTAGTCTTTTTCACACAACCAGCCATTTCTTCCAACTTCCATTCACCATAACCAAACCACAAGCACCTTCATCACACATCTCTCTCTTTATCCCAAAGGGGTGGAACACTCTTCTCCACCACCATCCATCTTATTCTTCCTATTCTTCTTCTTCTTTTTCTTCAAACCATGTATAGTATTTGACTGTTTCTGATTTTGTATTCACCATCTTCATTGTGAAGTGGTGAATTAAACAGTTTGGCATCTTCTTCTCATGGTGTTTCAGTCTCATTCTGGATCACTCAGCTCATTCTCTTAATGTCAAGATAAAAAAAAAAGGTTTGATCTTTAATCACCCAGAGCAATTGAGCACAGTTTCAATGAATTTGGCTATGAAATTTTACTATTGGGTATGAGTTGTAGTTCCAATTCAATAGCGCATGAAAAAGTAATTGAAGTTTGGTAAATTCAGAAGTCAGAGAAGGGTGCATCCATGCCGTTTGTGTTTGAAAAACAGTTTGCACAGTAATAGCCCAAAATCATTTTTTTTATTATTAAAGTGTCTGAGGAACTTAATTTCTTCACAAACTTTGGTTTGGGTTTCAATGAGATAGAAAAAACATGACACAGATCAGTTTATGGTGTTAAAAGAGGGTGTGTTAAGAGAAAAGGAAAAAACTGTTTCATAATCCATAATTAGTTATTTGTTCTAAAGTCCTCTGTTTCTCCCTTTGTTAGCGTATTGGATTTGATTTTATATTCGTTCTTGTCTTCTTTTCTTGGAGGATTCTGACTTTTTTGCATTGAATGAGAAGGTAGAGGATGCAGGGAAGCTCGAGAATTGCAAGTAAAAGTGGAAAAGCCTCGAGCAGAGAAAGAAAATTGGCTTTGAAACAAGATGTAATGCAATGTCACTGTTTCTGTTCCTTGTCCTTGTTTGGGGTATGACTTTGTGGTCTATTATAGCTGGCAACTGAGCTGAATTCTCCAACTTTTCAGGTGGATAGGTTGAAGAAGAAGCTTAGGCATGAAGAGAACATTCATAGAGCATTGGAGAGGGCTTTCAACAGGCCATTGGGAGCTTTGCCTCGTCTTCCTCCATATCTCCCTCCATATGTTAGTATATGAATTTCTCTGGTTCTTTTTCTGAACACAAACACTCTAGTCTTTGATATGTTAGAAAGAGATTGAAAATGAAATTTGAGTGTTGAACTTTGATGTTCAAAACTATAGATACTAGCTCTTCTGGCTGAAGTGGCGGTTCTGGAAGAGGAAATTGTTAGGCTTGAAGAGAAGGTTGTGCATTTCAGACAGGATTTGTACCAGGAAGCTGTCTACATGTCATCTTGCATGAGGAAACTTGAACATTCAGTTTCAGCTCCTCCAAACAAGTCAAATTCAACCATGGATAGTCCCAAGTTGGAAAAATTGAAGCTTCAATCCCAAACAGTTGGTAATTCAGCAGCAGAATCTGCAACTAGGCCTACCACAACTCTCACAGGTGAGAAACTCAATTATGGTTCACTGCTTCTGATTTGTTAATTGCTGCTTCAGATTTGAGCCTTCAGTTTGTGGCAAAAAGAGTTAGTCAGACTTCCTCTATTTTTGGATTGCCAGAGGATAAGGAGAATCAAACCTGTAGTAATTCTTCCAAGAGCAGGAACCAATCATCCAACCATATGAACAAATATGCAATCAAAAGACTTCACAATAAATCACCCCAGAAAAGGTTGGATCATCCAAAAATAAAGGTGTGTCATGTTTAGTATACTTCAGAAATAACTTTTAAGCTGTTTGATATCGTGATATAGCTAGAAGATGAAATTGAAGCATGTTATTTCTTAGTCAATGAATGTGAGCTTTCACAATATGCAGCAAGAACCAAGGTTGAACAGCCAGCAAATTGCAGATTTGAGAAACCACAGTCCACATAAAAGTTCATCAGAAGCAGAGAGACCAAATACAATTTCAGAAAATATTGTGAAATGCTTATCAAGCATTCTCATGAGAATGAGTGCTGTGAAGAATCCAGGTTCTGCATGTGACATTCCTCACTTGTGGGATCTAAAACCCAAAATGTGTGATGAAGAAACAGTGTTTGGGGATCCATATGGCATCTGTTTGGAATTTGGGAAGAGGGATATTGGTCCATACAAGCAATTATGTGCAATTGATGCTAAATCTTTCAATCCAAAACGAACTGCAAATACTTTGTTTTTACTACACCGTTTGAAGTATGTAACATTTTTCTATTTACTGTGTCTACTTTTTCCATGACATTTAATTTGTTATTATTTGTCAAATTAGAAGTTTTAGTTTTGTGACTCTGGAAAATTTGCAGACTTCTTTTTAGGAAACTAGCCTCTGTCAACCTAGAAAACCTCAACCATCAGGAGAAGCTTGCATTCTGGATAAACATCTACAACTCCTGTATGATGAATGTATGTCAGTTATGTTCATTACAACAACACTTAGTGTAATCTGTGTCTAAATTTTTGTTTTCCTACACAATTTCTATATCTTTTCCTCAATGATCTTATGTGGTGAACTTAATTACCTTCTCAAACCATAATAAATGATGGTACTTTAGTTTTACTTTGCTTCAGGCATTCATAGAAAATGGCATACCAGAAAGTCCTGAAATGGCTGTTGCACTGATGCGGAAGGTACACGATGGACAACTAGAGTAGTTTTTGTTTCTTATTTTGCTTGTTCTTTGAGTTTAGTAAAACATAGCATGAGTGTGTTCTCAACAATTTATGTGGTTTTCTTGTTACTCAGGCAACAATAAATGTGGGTGGACACGTGCTAAGTGCAACAACCATAGAGCATTTCATTCTTAGACTTCCTTATCATTGGAGATTTGTAAGTGTTCCATTTCAACTCTAGCTTTTCCATGAATGAGAAGAATAAAGAGTTAACCACCAAATTTTCAAGCAGACCTTTTCCAAGGGAACAAAAAATCATGAAATGACAGCAAGAAGCATGTATGGACTGGAACTGTCAGAACCTCTAGTGACATTTGCTCTCTCTTGTGGAACCTGGTCCTCTCCTGCTGTAAGTTTACACAGAATTATGTAATCTTTCATAGCCCCACATTTGGTTCTGTTCATTTATGATTAACATTTTGTCTCTTTGCATCATTAGACATTTGAAAACGAGATTAATTTCCATGCATTTTAACTTGTTCAATAAAAACAAATCATTGATATGACTTTTAAAGCAGTTTTATAAAAGCTAATATACTTACCATTCAACAACCAAGTTGTTTGCCATTAGGTGGGGTTGGCAACATGCGTGTCAAACGATCATTAGTGCAAACAGAACTTTTTATAACAGTTTTATAAGACTTTTTGTAACGGTTTTACCAACATAATAAACATATTTTATGTCATTTAAAATAGTAACTGACATAATAAGTTTTTTTATATTAGTTATAATAACAATTCACATATAAATTTATCATCATACTTATTATGACAGGTGGATTAGATCTGTCATAATTGTTGTCATTGATTTTCATTTTTGTATTAGTGGATGTCATGGAATCATGTTGTCAATCATGTCAAGATTTGATAACTCTATACCCTTTTTGAATGTATCTATTTATGGATCTGTCATGAACTATGCTAAATGCAGGTGAGAGTTTACACTGCATCCCAGGTTGAGAATGAACTGGAAGTGGCCAAAAGAGAGTTCTTACAGGCAGCAATTGGATTTTCAACTTCAAAGTTTTCTGTCCCTAAGTTACTGGATTGGTATTTGCTGAACTTTGCAAAAGACTTGGAATCATTGCTGGACTGGATCTGCCTCCAGTTACCAAGTGAACTGGGGAAACAAGCCATAAAACTCCTAGAGGAAAGAAAAAATGAGCCCCTCTCACAATTTGTACAAATAATGCCATATGATTTCAGCTTTAGATACTTGATATGCACATAATTCACTTCAGTAATTCCATGTACATTGCTTCACTGCAACTCTTTATACAACTGTAGATCATACATACAGACAACCTTGGGTAGAAATGTTCAGATTCCTTCCTAACTAAAGTGAATAAAAAAATCACTGTATAAGCTATGGAATTTGAACTATGCAAGTGTGCAGCTTTTCCACAAAAGCTACTTGTCATTCCAATTAAATTTGAGTCCATGTTAAACCAATGATATATCATGTTCTCAAATAGAGTTGAAACCAAGAGAACGATTGTCCTCTTTCTCGGTCAGTTGCTGCCTCTCCTATCACTCCTCCACTTCTTGTCTTCGTGAAATCCAAGTTCGGATGATATCTACAAAAGACACTCCGACGCTCAAGTGAGATCTTGGTATTCGGCACTCGGTGCTATTAGTACTGGATGATAACGTACCTGGTTCTTGAAATCTGTGTCTATTTATATGATTATCATGGATCTTTTGTTATTGGACCGAATTAGGATTTTGGATCATGATTAAGAGTGTATTACCTAATGATTACCCACTTATTAGTCTTGTTAATCTTCTATTTAGACGTAATGAATTTAGTTGTGTCGGTCAGTCTTGACTGGGTGTTTGACATCTAGTTATCGTATAGGCCCGACCGGTACATATCACTTAAAACTAGAAAGCTTATTATGATACCAAATTTAAACCCTCACTTGAATGTTCCCACCCTTCAAAATCTTGATCATTTTTTTGTGGGCAAGCAAATGTTGATCTGTGACTGCATTGAAAGACAGATAAAGCTATGAGGGTCTACATTAAACCAAATCTGTTACATGTCAATCAATGAACAAAGGTGCGTTCGCAGGTAGTGAAGATTATAAACCAGTATGCAAATGTGGTCCATTTCATGGCAGGTTAGTTATGGTGAGGCAGAAGAGTGATCTTCAATTAATGAGTATACATGATACCTTAAAGTGCTCTAACTGCAGTTCCATAATGGCATTCAACATGCTTTGATTGCTTGGAAGCAGCAAGAATCCTTTGCCACATAAAAGAAAAATCATTAACTAAGTTTTCTCTTTGTATTCTTGTGTTGCCAACTACCAAGAGAACCCCAACTAGATGACCAGATTTGGATTCCTTAAGATTTAACTGGTCCATACCCACATGCTTAAGATGGAACCACACCACTTCTTTTGATCTTCTATGAAATTTTTTCGGCCAAGTTGTAGTCATAAACCAAACCCCAATTTTTGTTTCTGTTTCACATGGTCCCCTCTAGTTCTATGCACAAACATATTCATACGAAGGAATCAAATTTCAGAAACCAAGAGTTTTTAAGAGAGTTAGGTAGGAAAGTTATAGTGTAGTTTTGGATTCTTCAAATGCTCTTTTTAACTTGAATATTCAATGGATAGGAGAATGAGAGAGAGTTTTAAAGTACATAAAAAATAAATAAACTTTTGGCAAAATATATTGTGATTATAACACTTTGTTCTTTGGACTCATTTATATATTATAAAATATTTATATATTATAAAATATTTTTATTTTTTAAAATATTTTTATTTTTTAAAATATTTTTATTTTTTAAAATATTTTTATTTTTAATTGATATGAGATTTCCAACTATCAATATTTTATTTATACATATTTCTTTTAAAGTTTTTTAAAAATTATATTTATCTTTATTATGTTTTTAATCGTGTAAATCCTTATTTTAAAACTACAGAATTATAAGTGCATTTAGCATAATATTAGAGAGATAAGTAAGTATATTTCTCCTTAATTATATGTGTACTATAATTAATGATGAAATGAAATTTGGTTGGGAATGACCATTTATCTTCTTATATTGCTTAGAAACCATCAAACTTACATGATCATTTCTACATTTAAATCTTCTAATATCTTGCATAATCCTTAATTAGTTGATCCAATATATTTACATGTGTTTTGTTGTGAAGTAATCACAAATCTTGAATCAAATGTGCAATAATGGATTCATGTTTAATATACTTAATGTGGTGGGTTAGAGTTTATTTGAATATTTAGAAGAAGAAAAATCAACCATGCATTGATTACAATATTTACAAGCAAATGATATGTGAAAAGATTTATAAAGAACTCCTTTTCAATATTATAAGATATGCAATCATTGATTCTTTATCGCTTCTAACTTCATATTATACTGACTTAGACATTGGAGTTGATGCCAATGATTATTTTTAATTGACCAATCTTATAAGAGTTTTCAACATACACTATCATTCACCAATTTTAATGGTTCATTCATCATTTTTGAATGTCTAAATCACTTTCCTAGAATCATCAATATGTTTTTTTTAAAGATTAAGGTTTGATGTTCACTTCATAATGAATTATGATTGAAGGTACCACTTTATTCTGGATTAAAAGAATTAGTTAAAAAAGATATATATTTGTACTGAAAAGAGCATTAAGTAGTCCTAACTTTGTCTTTTGCAACAGTGGATGACCATGGACCATGTCTAACCATTACATAACACCCCAATTGGTATTAATGGACCAAAGAATCATCCTCTCACAGTGTTGTACAGTTGGAAAACTCTACAAGAAAAACAAAAACATAACTAAACACAAACAGAATAATAAGACAAGTAGTATACCTACGTCTAAGGCTGGGGCATGTTCTAGTCTAATGATATATAATAAATGGCTAGTCTTTCAATCTGTGTATCCAACGTAATGACTATGATGACACAAGTTAATGAATATTGATTAATTAGCCTTAATTACTCAATTAAAACAGAATCATGACCATGATAGAGAGGTTAGGATTTTCCCTACATATATGAGATAACACTCTATAGAAAAAGATTATCTAAGACACACTGGTGAAGGGTACACTTATCCTTGACCACCTTAAATGTTCTAAACCTAAAATCCTTAAATCCTAAACCCTAAACAATAATCATAGGACTTTGGTTCCAATCATCTTATTCATTTCTCATAAACAAAGTTTCCAATTCAAATTTTATGAATAGAAAAAAAAACAATTGAAAAGAATATTTAATGTAATTTTTTTGTTAATAATGGAGAGATATGATATAATTATATTTAAATTAATTTTTTCATTAAAACTATGTTAAATTTTCTAAAAATTGAATTTTAATTCATATATTTATGCAAATTATGAAAAATATAAAAATTATATTATTGATGTGACTATTTTAATACTGTAAGAAGTTTATATAATATTTTAAATAGGGGCTTTTTGACACAATTCATCAGTTGCCCGTCAAAAATAAGCAAAATGAAGCTCTCAAGGTGATACAAGCTGAAATTAATAATTGGTGGGTTGACCGCTAGCTCACCACTTTTTTATTTTATTTATTTTATTTTTTATATTTTTTGTTTTGGATCTATTTACTTAATTGTAGTGATTGATATTAATTTTTGGACAATAAAAATGTAAGGAAGACTAATGAAATTGAATCAAACTTTAATATTTGAATAAAAGAAGGTTTAATACCTAACAAAATAAAATAAATATTAACAATACCTCAAAGAATAAAATTATTTATAAAGAAATCAATATAAATAAATTTCTATATAAAATATTGACCACTACAAGAAAATCATTAAATATAAACAAATTTTAGAGACAAAAAATAATTAGTTGCTATATTGACTAAATTATATACTATTTTAGAGACTAAAAAATGTTTTTAATTTTTAAATTAGTTTCTATTATTATAATTAGTTTCTAAAATGGTATCTAATTAGTTACGAAGGTTTTTGCTACCAAATTTAGAATCTAAATAATTGGTAGTTAAGACCTTGGTAGCTAATTAGATACCAATTTAGAAACTATTTACCAATAGTATAAACTAATTTAGAAATCAATAATTTTTTTAATCTCTAAAATATTATATAATGTAATCAATATAGCAACTAATTATTTTTAGTCTCTAAAATTAATTTATATTTGATGATTTTCTAGTAGTGGACCACCACCAATTTTAATTCAAAAAGTATGATATTCCTCTTTAAAAGTGTCAAAAATAAAGAAGAATAGACCGACGGACTAGCTTGTCCCACTTTTGGCCCGCTGGGTTGGCGAATTGTGGTGAATTCAAAAAGTTAACCCGTCCTACCTAAATGATGGTGGACCGACCCACTGAACCCGACCCATTTTATCATCCTAATTTTAAAATTATAAATAATATTTTTTAAATTATTTAAATAATTATTTAATTTTAATATTTTAGCAAGTAATATAATTTAAATTTATGTCTCATAATAATTATAAATACAAATACATATAACATAATATGTTTGTTCTAGTCTAAGTCTCTTAACGGTTTATAAAAATTCAAATCAGAACCTTCAATATTAGTTATCTTCTTATTTTCATCCCTTGTCTATAAAAGAACTAGTATTTTTACTTGTATAATGTATGAGACATATTTTAAAATTTAATATATTTATTACATAAATTTTTAAGGAAAATATGATTGAAATTCAATGTAAGTATTTCACTTTACAAAAATTGAACATTAATAATGTAAGTAACTTTTCTTATAACATCAATTAATATCCAACCATTATAAAAATCAAAAGTATATCAAATAGTATGCAACCTTAATCTTAAACAACATTTAGCAATGAGACTAAAGTTAAATATTAGTATAGATCATAAAAGAATATACCACCATTCAATATCAAAAGTAATACTTAACCATAAAATTAAGTAATATTATATATAAATTTATGATATAAATATATATTTTAAATTAATATTATGATTCAAATACTTTTCTTACAAAATTTGAATAACAAAAATTTAATTTTGAATCTTTATTTTTTGTGTCAAGAATATATATATATATATATATATATATATATATATAATAGAATAAATACAACATTTTATCATCTCTATTAAATGAGTCATTAAAATTAATATATGAATTAAGAAATATTTAGTAGATATAATAGTATTATATTTATATTAAAATGTTTCTACTAAATATGATATTAGTAATTACAATAACTACTCACATTGTAATTATTAAATACATATATAATTTAAAAAAATAATCATTTAGATTTTGAATTTCTAAAATATTGTCAATAATTATGAGAAGGATATAGTATATTTATTAATATTAATCCATAAAATAAAAAGAGGTATTATTTTCCAGTTAAGGTACACTTTAATTTATTGGCTCACCTACCGTTTCATAGTGACAAAATTTACATTTAAACATGTTATTTTTTTTACTTTGGTCCATATAATTGTTTTTACAAAATGGTAGTACTTGTAATTTTTTTTATGTTTTTCTTTGTAAAGTACCCATTTTTTGGTATGATATATATAAATAATTTAATTTTATAATTATCATTTTTTTCAAAAAGAATTAAAATGCATAGAATATTACAGATATTAAACAAAAAATATATATTACAAAAAAAATAAACTAAAATAATACAAACTAAATTAGAAAAAATATCTTTTGCGAGGATCATTTAATTATTTTAACAAAAGAGAATATATTTCATAGACAATAATATATTTAAATTTAAAATTATATTCGTTCATTTGTTTGAAGATGTCTTAATAGTGGTTAGTCTACAGCTACAAGAGTGGTCAAAATTAAGCTCCGAATTGTTTTTTATGAAACGCACGTTTTGTTACTATATAATTTATTATTAGCATTTCAAAATGTGTCCAAAAGAAAATTACACAAGTTGTTGATTTTAAATTCTTTGCACGTGAAGCAACTTTATTTTGTGACTAATTAATGAAAATTATTTGTGTAGTGTGACTTTCACTTTTTGAGTCAAACAAAACCACTCTAGGTTTTCCAAGTCATAAGGTATTTCATTATGATATAATTTTTCAGTTTTATAAAAAACTTTTTCAAAAAAAACTTCTTTTCATGATATATTAAGTTACAACACATTTCTAAAAGTATTTTTCATAGGACAAATTGTTTGTGTTTGTTATGTATTGATATATTCATGTGTTTCAATTTGTTTAAAAGAAATTTTTAAATAAAAAATTAAAATAATATACAAATATCAAATTTTAAGGAATTAGTGTTGTGTTTCAAATTCGTTGAGATGAAATCATTAAGATTAATCATCGTATTTGAAGTATTATTAGTTATCCAATCTAGGGTTAAGGGAACGAGTTTTCAATTTCCATAGTCGGTACCAATATTTTGACCTCAAGTCTAATGTTATGGTCTTTCAAACATACAACAACACTTTAAAAGCAACAAATGAAGTATAAAATATTAGTTAGTTTTTTTATCTTTACAATTTTCATTATGTGACAAATGGGTTGGAACTCAATCAGTTTATCATAGTATAATATTTTTTAAATTTTAATTTAATAAAATTAGATGATAAATATAATAAAATTTAAAAGAGTGAATGAGTAGTTATTGAGTGCATGATTTAAAACCACAAAAACAAGATAATATTTAAACAAGAAAAATTATATGTGTAAATTTTTGTTACACCTAAGTTTTCATATTCAGACGAGATACTATGTCGAAAGATGTCTGAAATCAGTAATTTTTTTCTAACAATAGCTTCCGTAAAAGTACTTTTCTTACATGTGTAAATTTTAAAAATTATTTTCTGAAATATTGGAATTTGATTTGTTTTACAAAAAATATGAAAAAGTTATTTTAGAAAAAGATGTGTATTAATAAAATATAGAAGTGTAAAGAAAAGGTGTAATGGAGGAAATTGAGAAAGCCCAATTAGTTCCTAAAAGGCCGCAATACACACACATGCTGCCCTGTTCTAGATCAATAAATTATGAGAAAGTCCAACCGTTGACTTTGACTTGAACCATTCCACCAAGCACAATTGCACAACTAGTAATATTTTCTTTATGTCATAAATTTATATTAATTGTTGTTACAGATTTCTCCATTTTATATTTAATGCAATTTTGAAGAATATACTATAATCTAACTCAACTTATAAAATAGAAGCCGAAAATATTATTACTTTCTACCCAAAGACTATATATTTATAGATGGTTTAATAGTAGTATGATAACAAGTGAAACCATAAATCAAACATCTCATTAGGATAAATTATAAACAACTCTACTATCATATTATGAAGTGAACTTTTAGCCGAATTCAACTTTACAAAGTTGGTTTATAAAATGTGATTTGCATATACGTTATAAGAAAATCACTAAATAGAAAATAATTTCAGAGATAAAAAATAATTAGTCACTATATTGAATAAATTAGATACTATTTTAGATACTACCAAAATTAGATACTTTGTTACTAGTTCACGTGACATCTCCATGGAATCATTTGATCTTTCTAACCTAAAATAATTGAATTTCTTTTTTTACCAAGTTAAGAATAAAAAAGTCTAAAAAATTAAGTCTAGAAACTATAATTTTGTGTGTGTACATTATAATTTCCTTATTTGAAAATAAACCCTAGTGGTTTGATGAAGTTTCACTTGCATTGTTGTTACTACTTTATTTTGTTTTCTTTGTAGACAAGATATAATGTTTGTTTTGCACTAAGTGCAAGTAAAGGGTCAATTCTAGAAGGGTTGTTGTGCTGAACAAGTCTTTGTTGAGACATTAACCACATGTTTGTGAGCCCTAAGGTGGGAACGATATTGTCAAAAGCAACACGCCACACAACAATAACTAATACATAAACAAACAACAAGGTTTCAATATATTCTTATTTCACGTAAATGTATTTAACTACTTTGTTTTCTCATGCAAATCCACATTGCACTCTATTTCAAGTATTTATTCATAATTTAATAAAAAAATGCTCGTCACATCCATGTCTTTATATTTTATATTATTAGCCAGGAATTTCACAATCATCCTAATCAAACACTATCCAAACTCCATAAAATAGAAGACAACCTTTAAAAAATAAATATAATGTTTTGATTTTGTAATTATTTATTTAATTATTTTCTATTCATGTTGAATTGGCAAGTAGTTCTAGATCATAAGAAATTATATAAGACACCCCTACCCTTACCGTCACCAAAGATGAGAATAATCCATTGTTTTGTTTTATATTATTTAATAGCAGCTTCCAATTGACCAAGTTAAGGGTAATCACGTAAATTAACTATTAACACCCAATTGAAAACTGCCCAATAATGTTATACACCCACACACGTGTACATAAATAATACATTAGAAATTATAAATAGCTTCACATCAAAATCTTCTCGAAGCATGCAACGGGAACGATAACAACGACTTTTTTTTTAAACATTTTAAAATTCCACGTAAATCTCGTCACTTAAATACGAGAATAGTATATATAAGATTTATTGGATAATGTTTTTAATATCTTTTCGAACGGATTTGGGATCTAGAGAACAATTATTTCTATCTACTGGCTTTCCAAGCTTCCTGCTTCGCCTTCTTCCTCTCAGTCGTCTGGTTCCACAGGCGAGAGTGATACCTGCAGAATGGACTCCAACACTTAAGTCAATTTGGGTGTTAGCACTCGGTGTCAGAGTACTATAGATAATGACGTACCTTTTTCCTTGTGTATTATTTATATTACCTTGATGGGTCTTCATTGGTGGACCGGATGAGGAGGTTGGTTCATGTTTATGGTTGCGCTAAACAACCCTTAATTATGGATTAATCCTGCTGACTTAGTCAACTCATGACTCGTCGACAAGGATCGTCATGTGACCTTCTCACCATGATTAGGTAGTTAACTGGTTCGAGTATTGATCGACTCACTGAGTCATCCGGTCGTACTGATACATAATATATTCCTCATTGAACAAAGTTTATAAGTTTGTTTGGTGAAATAGTATTTTGCTACGTTGTTAAATATTCCATTTACTTAAACGTGCTCATGAATAAAATTTGGAATGGGTAATTATATATGAATTTTTAGCAAGGGTAAACACCATTATTACATAGATGCTTACCAAACCAAAACATATAAAATTGAGGCATGTGGGTCAACAATTTTGTGTCACAGCTTGCACCAAATGAGAGAGATTTTTGACATAAAGAAAAACAAACGGTATTAAAAGGCGGCTAAATTAACGTATGACACAACAAACAACCCACGCCAATGGTCAACAAAGCAATCTCCAACCCTAATTTTCCCACATCCAATGATGTTTCTTCTCACCTTCCCCCACCCCTTCACCATCATCACCCCATCTCTTATATAAATACCAACACCTCTCACACAAACCTTTTGCTACAAACCCAACACACAAACTCACAACTTCATCATCTTCTAAAGTTTCAGATACTTTCTTATCAGATTCAAGTTTAGAGTTTAAAATTTAGGATCGAAGAAGAAGAAAAGAAAGATGGAAGTGGTGATACAAAGTCCCAGTAGTCCAACTATGGATAATTTCGATTTTGGAAGCAACATGGGTTCGATCTATCACAGTGTTCCTTCTTCACCCAAAGGTTTTGGAAACTACTTCTTGAGCGCACCCACAAGTCCTTCTAGATTCTCTCAGTTATACTCCGAGTTTGAATATTTTTCATCCACCGATACCTCTTCATTCGAAGCTGCCAATAAAACTCATGATGAGGAAGACAAAGATGATTACAGTTTTGCGTTTTCCGTGAGTTGTGAATCCGACAAGTCATCTCGTTCAGCCGAGGAGCTCTTCGACGGCGGAAGAATCAAACCCTTGAATGAATCCGGTGATGCTCTTCGAAGAGGAAGAGGAAAAGAGAAGGTCTCGTCGAACTCGGGTCGTAGGGTGACACGATCACACTCTCCTTATAGATGGGAAACGGAAAAACAACAAAAAGAACAGCAACAACAGCTGCAACAGCAACAACAACCTAGGATCAACAAAGAGGAATCGAGTGTGTTGTCCTCGAGCTCTTCTTCAAAGGGCTCTTCGAAGAGGTGGTGGTTGAGGGATCTTCTGCTGTTTCGAAGTGCTTCTGAAGGGAGAGGGTCGAGCAAGGACCCGTTGAAGAAGTACTATAAGAAGAATGGGAACGAGGAAGTTAAAGGGTCAGCGAGTTTCAGATCCTCGGAATCCTCGAGAAGAAAGGGACAGTCAGCACATGAGCTGCACTATGCCATGAAGAGAGCAGAGTCAGAGGATATGAAGAAGAGAACCTTTTTGCCTTACAGACAAGGGATTCTCGGAAGATTGGCTGGTTTTGGAATCTAGCTACCATGATCAAAGTTTCTAAGCACGTCTTGGTTTTTTCTTTTTCTTAAAAAATGTTGCATTCTTTTGTTGAAATTGTAATATGATACGTGGGTTTAAGTTGTGTGAACCCAATCATTATTTCTCCTTTTTTGTATAGATAGTTATTATAAGCGATGTGAGTTGCAATTTGCAAATCATCACTATCAGTATACATTTACTTCATGAATATAGAACAAAGCAATCATGTAATTTATCCCTGAGAAACCAAACATGGTTTCTGTGATATCTCTATAGGTCTTTTTACTCAGAGTAAAAGATTTGTTTATATTATTTTTATACAGTATAAGGACTTTCCCTTCTTTTAGTTGTGTTAGTTGTGTGGTAGGGTTTGTGCTACTTTTAACTAGTTTCTCTCCATATAACTTTTTTCTTTCTTTCCTTTGTCCTTCTAAATTTTGGGAAAAGGTTTAAATAGTTTGTTTGTATTTTTTTTTTATAAGAGTTGGAGTAGCCTAAAATACTCATTCTTCTTGTATTCTATTAATTTTTCGTCAATAAATTGAGTATATGGAAAAAAGATGGGAAGAGTTATTAGTGTGTTACTACAAGAAAATTATTAAATAAAAAATCAATTTTAGAGACAAAAAATAATTAGTTGCTATATTAACAAAATTAGATACTATTTTAGAGACTAAAAAATTATTGATATCTAAATTAGTTTCTATTGATAAATAATTTTTAAAGTAATTAGAGATACAAGATTTTGGATACCAACTTTAGAATGTAAATAATTAGTACATAGTTAAAACTTAGGTAGCTAATTAGATAAAAAATTAAAAACACTATTTATCAATAATAGAAACTAATTTATATATCAATAATTTTTTTAGTCTCTAAAATGTATCTAATTTAGTCAATATAAAAAATAATTTTTTATCTATAAAATTAGTTTTTATTTAATAATTTTACAGTATGTATATGTCAATGTTCGGAAAATAATTTAATGACACTAAATATCTAATGATTCTAACTAGAGTTACCAAATGAGTTGGTTTGAGTTAGTCTAACACATCTAAGATTAAAGAGGACTTGGGCCACACTGGAATCTCTTACAAGTTGTGTGTTACATGGACCATTGGGCCCATTGGATTGAGCTCAAATTGACCTAGTTATTATATATATATATATATATATATATATATATATATATATATATATATATATTAAATTTTGAGGTATTAATGAGAGTCTAATGTTTGATTATATGTTACGGCAAGAAGGAGTTAGAATCAAAATCAATTTTGAGTTACGTAATTAGCATGGAGTGTTTAACTTTTAGTTGAATAATATGTATAAGACCATGTAAAAATCTATTAAGAACTTGCAAACAAGAACAAATATCAAAATCAATTTAGTCATTGGATAATCAAGTTCAACTATAAACTTAAACCTTTTACATCTTAAACAATTATGACTATTTTGTAACCTAATTAACAAAAAAAAACAATATTTTATTGCAATTATGTGAGAAACTAGATGTAGAAATATATATATAAAAAAAAAACAGTTTAAACCTAAAGCAGGAAAAAAACAAACTAGATTCATAGAGTTGTTAATTTGAATAAATAAGTATTAATTGACTGTCCCCAAAGGAAGATAATTAAGAAAGCAAAATAGTTTTGTGATTCTATTTCTAACACCAACTTACTAAGATCTCACTCACTTTTAACCTATATTATAGATTCAATTTCAATTCCAAAAAAGATAAAAGTTGAAAAAATGTTTTCTATGGATACTTAAATCCTACTTATGACTATGGGAGATAATTTAATATTAATGATTATTATATCAATAAATTATTAGAAATTTAAGTATGAGTTTAATTTTACATTGTCTAAAAATTAGAAAGTTGAACAACAGAAAAAAAAACTTAAACTCATTATCTTTAGATTTTTTTAGTTAAAAGTGATGTTATAATCTTTTATATGAATTTTTTCTAATTATTGATCAAATCTCTCCTTTAAAAATCTCGTTAGCTATATAAGACGATTAATGTAAAAGATATTACATATAACAAAAGACTATATATAGTAATGATTATCATATTACATATAAAACAAGGAAAAGTGAAATAGAAAAGTTCTTTTGTAAAAAAAAATGTTATTAAGTGATTTTGGATAAAAAAAAATGAGTCTATTCAAAGTTTAAATTATTAAGTTAACAATAAAATTTGTGCTAAAAAACATATTAAGCAATGTGTAATATGCTACAGTTAAGGTTTATGCTACAGTTGTTTGTAAGACTATAATGAAATGATTTTTTTTCCCTTTTTATATAGTCATGAAATTACAATTATATGAAAAAAAAAAACGTGTTTATTGTTATTCTAACCTTACGTAAGTGTATTTAAATTATTCTACGTAATAAATTGGAGGATAAATAAGAATAACATTCTTTCACTGTGCTTTTCCTTTATCTTAAGGTAATTGTGTTTGAAGCTGTCTCGTAATTAAAGAGGAGACCAATGAAAGAATACTACTCACTTAATTTTCCTAAATTATCTCATTATTTTAAAAAATTATATTATATATTATAAAAATTTAAGCAGTAAAATATTTTTAAAAAATAAATTTATTAATAACTTTTGAAAATAATGGTTGTGCTACACAAAATTTCTAATAGTACCACCACTTCAATATTAAATTTTAGCATTAATTAGACATCAATTTAGAAACTATTTATTAATAATAGAAATTAATTTATAAACCAATAATTTTTTAATCTCTAAAATGGTCTCTAATTTAGTCACTATAGCTGTTAATTTTTTTTTCTCTAAAATTGATTTCTATTTAATGATTTTCTTGTAGTAATTATATATCTGAAATATACCTACTAAAATTGTTTCTAGACGACGTGACTTCTTTTATTTTAATAAAGTTATTTCAATCTCGTATAAAAAAATCGTGTTACATTAACATAACTTACATATTTATATAATTAAAGAAAATAACTAAATTTAATAATAAAACGAGTTAAATATCCTTACTTAAAGTTTCCAATAATTGAAGAGACTATGCAAGACACATATTTCAAACCCTAAATTTCATAATCCCACCCCACCTTCCTAGAAGGTCCCTTGAATTCCACTCGTGCATGAACCTCACACTATTATTCTCATATATAACCACAATCAGTGTCACTCATAAACCAAATCCAGATTATGAAAATGAGAGGAACCAAACAATGCTCTTCTTCATCTTCTCATTCTTCTACTTCCGAGTTCAATCCTAGTAATAATGATCATAATAACAATACTTGTGTTAGAAAAAAAGGGGCATGGGGTGTGGAAGAAGATAGGGTTCTCACTGGGCTTGTGGAGGCCCATGGGCCGAGAAACTGGGCCTTGATAAGCCGACACGTAAAGGGCCGGTCTGGGAAGTCGTGCAGGCTTCGGTGGTGCAACCAGCTCAGTCCCGCTGTGGAGCACCGACCCTTCACCACGCGCGAGAACGCGGTTATCTTGCACGCGCACGATCGGTTAGGGAACAAGTGGGCCACCATTGCGAGAATGCTTCCGGGCCGGACCGATAACGCCGTTAAGAATCACTGGAACGCCACGCTCAAGCGCGTGCCCTCCCAACGATGTCGTTTTGGAGATGAACCGTTGACTGCGTTGACTCTGGCGCCGCCGGGAAGTGGCTGCGGCGGTTCGACGGCGGGGTTTCGGGAAGTGAGGGAATGTGTTTCTTACTCGTTTTCCGACAACTTTGACTCTAACAAGGAATTACCATTTTAATTATGTATTAAGAAATAAGTTTTTGTGCATTATAATATTAAATGTTATTTTTATAAGATTGTGAATTTAAAGTTTACAGATAAAAAAATTAAGTAAAAAGTTGAAATTCACTTAAACAAATTGAAGTTGTGGTCAATATTAAGTTATTGAAACGGAATAAATATTTATTTCAAAATTAAGCAATATATAATAATTCAATAATATAATTTGATGTGTTTTATGGTCAATATTAATTGAGGTTATTCTTCGACTAAATGAGCAAGATTTATTCAAATGTTAATAAGATCATTTTTATTGATATTGGTGAATATTATTTTTAAATGATTTTGTTTATAATAATTGCCACTAAATGAGGTTATTTTTTTTATATTATTAGTTTTTTAACCAACATTTCAATTAATGTTGTTTAAGAAAATTTCTTGGATGATGTTACTATATCAATTTTTTACAACAAAAAAAACTACAAATAAATTTGACCTACATCGAAGAAAAATAATCTCAATAATTTCAACTAAAAAATAACATCCATCACATTGACTTAAAAAACTTTTACTTACATTGACCGTAATATTATTTCATTATTGTTGATAAAACAAACCCTTAATAAAAAAAAAAGTAGTGTTTAACATCAGTAAAAAAAACCATAATATTATAAAATAAAACTTCTATCTAACATCAATTGAAAAATAACACTAACCTATAGTGGCATGTACATTTATTTTTTTATTCAAGAAACAAATTATTCAAGAAACAAAATTCGAAGCATGCTCTATCTTTTTACCTAATTATAAATTACTATTGAAACAAGCGAAAGACAGCATTGGAAGAACTCAAAAAGTCAAAGGTATAAAAGAATGTTTTACCGAATAATACAATGTATATTTACACGTGAATTTCTAACAGAGCCTCACTTTCTTCATGTACAGCAAAAACATTACTCAAGACAAACCAATATGAATTTTATGATTTCTTTTGCCTCTTAATCTTTGAGAGTACATTTAATAAACATAAAAAATCATGAATCACCATCTTATAAATCCCTGCAGTACTTATTCAGCAGTTGAATTTATGCAAGATTCATTCACCTGCTCCATTCCCAGCAGCACGAACACACATTTAAGCTGCAAATATTCCTCCAACTTTTATGATGACATGCTTCAGAAGTTTGTGATCGTTCTCATCATGGTGGAAATGTTTCTGGAATTTTCAGCAGACATGTAATTGAGGGTACCAGGTTTCAATGAAGATTGAAGAATGCTCACTTCTGGTGCATGAGGGTGACTACAAGGTATAATATGATTAGAGTTCTTGGCATTGCTTTGTTCGGAAGTATCGCTGTAAAATGCAAAACATCAAAGAGAATGAAGCTCAATCAGACACCAGTTTCTGAAATCTATGTACATTTTTTATTCACAAAACTAATACCCCGCTAGTTTCTGAATTTTGTTGAAACACCGTGAGTTAATGGAGGCTTGTATTATGCAACTTTTATTGGTGGTAGTGTCTCTAGGACCAGCTGAATTACCCTACAGAACAAACAATTTGAACAACGTAAGAAGGACTAATTATTGTAGCATTTTTCTTCTTTCTCTTTGCATTAGCACCAAGCATGTGTCGGTTTATGCATTATCATGCATGATAAAATACAATTAGATAAAATGTCTCATGCACAAACTAGTTAGACCTACACAGATTTCAACCAACATGAGGGAATGTATCAGACCCTTCTTCATGGTGATAACCTTGGACATTGTCAATGATTCAGATGAAAGAATTAATGAAACACAATTAGCACTTACTCCTGGTCCAAGGTCTCCTCTAGGATAGGATTGTGGATGGACTAAAACATCTTGATCATGCAGATTCTGCACAAAGGCATGCTTAAGAAGCGTTGATGAAGATGGTCGATCTGCAGGGTCCCTTCGGAAGCATTTTTGGAGGAAATCCTTTCCCACTGATGATAAAGTTTCAGGTATGGGCGGGGACTCTTGCAGTACCTTGAACATGGCTGAAGGCTAACAAATGAAACACAATAAAGTGTAGAGTTTTTCTCATTCTTCTTTGGAGTAGAATTATAACATGAAGTCATGCCAAAAGAAGTGAAAAGGAGAACTGATACATAAGGAGAACCAATAGTTAACATGCATAAGGCTTGATTAAAACGAGTCAACAAGAATAAGAAGGTACTCACCCCTTCAACTTCGCTCCAAGGAGGTCTTCCTGTTAACATCTCTATAATGGTGCACCCTAAGCTCCATATGTCAATTCCCATGACAATATCAGGATTAGATTCGTTCTTTATGGCACCTTTCACGACCTTCAATGCACAAATTAGAGTCAAAAGGGGCATTTCATTACTCATCTAAAACACAATAGATGATTTGAGGATAGAATACCTCTGGAGCCATCCAATAAGGACTACCCTTCAAAGAAAGATCATATGAATTCCCCATCAGCTGGAAAAAAGCAGATTGGTCAGATTGCAAACCACCAGAAACAAAAGTGAAAGAAACAAGCTTCAATAATAATGCAAACCATAACAAACATGAATGAAGTGATTATAACCAGATCACTAGAACAGCTATACCCAACTAAAAGTATATGTACTTCTAATTTAAAGTATACAATTTAATAACTCACAATTTTTGCCAGCCCAAAATCTGCAAGTTTAACAATGCCTGATCCATTGACTAGCAAGTTTGCACCTTTGATATCTCTAAAGAACCATAGCAATCATTTTAAAAAAACTTCAATTTGCAACGCCTATCAGGTTTAATTAGCACAACAGAGTGGTTTTTTTTCATTAAACAATCCTTGTTACCTGTGGATGGTTTTGTTACTGTGTAAGTAAACTAATCCAGAGAGAATATGCCTTGTAAAATTGCGAACCACAGATTCTGTCATAGCTCCACAATGCTCACGCATAAATTTACTGATTGATCCTGGATGGACATACTCCATATATATGTACAAATGATTGCCGACCTGAAAGTACAAATGCCTCAAAAGTCAAAATCTTATATTTTACGTAGCATACGTTATACTTGAAACAAGAAGTTAAAAAACCAACAATTAACTCACTATTTCACTTCCATAATACTGCACAATGTTGGGGTGGTTTAGTTGGTGAAGAATTTTGATTTCCTGTAACAAGAAACTTTTAATGATTGCAGTCTATGTACCATGCATTTGACGAATGTGCAAAAGTATAATATAATCACAATGGAAAAGGAAATATTAAGATCTATAGAGCTAAAACTAAATTATCATCCTGGTCTTGAACTCTAGGCTTCTATTTACTTTTCTCTACAGGAATCATTTTTTGGATTATTTATACTAGTTTACAGAACAATGAATTGGAAAACATCATGTAGTAAAAGAAGAAACCGAGACAAGTAGACACGAGGGAAAAATGTAAACAAGTGTTGAAAATCTCACATCGACTAAAGAGACATTTTATAAGTAGGTGCAAACCTAACCGATTTTATAAGGTCGAATTAGGTTTAAAGTCCATGTCTTAATAACAAGTCAGAGTCGTTGCCAATATTACATAGGATTAAGGATGAAAATAATATTCTTTCTATGTTCCATATATTCCAACTTTTCCAGAACATATATGAATTTTTCTTGTGTACCATTTACATTAGAAGTTAACTTGCAGTTGTTGGTGTTTAACTTCAATAAAAACTGTAGACCAATAGTTAGGGTCAATGGTTGACTCGGGTAAATTCTTACCACAAGCTAAATACTAATTTCTCGTACCCATATTTTTCAACAAGATTATTATACATACATACACATATATATAACTAAGGAAAGAACCTGGTCAAGTTGTTTCATGCACTCAGCAGATTTAGGATCATCAGGAATTAAACTGACCTCCTTCATTGCACAAGAGGCTCCAGTTTCTCTGTTAGATAAAATAATAATGCACATGAGTAACTATACAAAAAGGTATGCTTTATAGCAGATGTAAACGAGTAAGTATTGGAAAAACAATAAGAATTAAATAGTTACAGGTTGGTTGCATGAAAAACACTTCCAAAGGTTCCTCGTCCAATAAGTTTTCCTTTCTGCCATTGACCTTTGACTGAAAGTATACTTTCAGTAGCGTGATGGGTGGTACTTGATTGATGCAGCACAGATAATTGTGCAGTCGGTGAAGCTCTAGGAGGAAGAGGCAAGGGATGTGCATCAACATGGTTATTTTCAGGGCTCACCTTGGACAATAATTTATTGTTCTGAGATCCCTCCTCAATTTTAGGATTGAAGTGACGAGTGAGGCTTAGTGGGCACTGAATAGGGGAATGGTCTAGACTGTGTACACTTTTAGCTGATAACATTCTCAATTTGTCATTAACTTCCAAAGAGAAGGTGAAGGTAGGATCAAAGAAATCTCTATTATTTGATCTATATGGACTAGTATCAGGACTAGTGACCACACTTGTTGGAGCACTCTTGGGCTTGGCACAAACACCCAAATGCAAGTGGGGATTACCTTCCGAGTCATAACCATGAGAAACTGCTCTTCGGTTTATCAATGAACTATGATCTGTATTTACAACATAAGAAGGTATAGCATGTTAAATATCCAATTCTTGAGGCATAGAACAACAACAGAGAAAAAAAAATACCTGTCAAGAAACTTGCTGCAGGAATATGCTCTCTCAGATTGCATTTTGCATTTGCAAGAGTAGAATCCAAATGGAGTGTAGGTTTTGTACGTCTCACTACATCATGTGGCAATGCCTTCCTGATAAATCATTGCAATGAATCAACATGTAAAGAGCCACAAAATCCTCAGAAAACATTCATGTAATGATAAACTAAAATGGGTGTACAAATTGTACCATGGCACTAAAAAGGAAACAGTTTTCCATCAGTAATGACAAACTCTAGCCGATTGTGGGATCCATTAGGGTAGGAAAAGTGAGAAACAAAAAGAAAAGTAAAATGTATAAAGAACATTCTTTTCCTTTTGCTTATGATAACAGTATATGAAAGTTCACACAATACACATACTTAGTTGCTACTTCTTTTTCTTCATCACATAAAATTACCCATAACGTTTACAATTTTTCTCTCTTTATCTCTAGGCATAGATTGGCACAAGCTACGCAAGAATCATTTTTCTAACCAACAAAATGTATACTGGTTTAATTTAGGTATGCATAGGTTATTAAAGTGAAATACCTACCAACTGTGTCACTAGTTAATGTATCTTATCCTTTTAGCTCCACGAGCTCTGCAGAATCATTTTCTAGCCTAAAAGACATAAACTAATTTGATTTCTTTATATTTTTTTTTTCTAACATGCACTTCTTTTCAACCATATTATATATTAAGAATATCTTCTGAATTTCATTCAAAGACGTTATTTCACTTGCATGCGTGTTTTCAATTTTCGACGTTGAATTAGAGTTTCAAGCAGTTTGATTTGAACGATGAAGCAATGTTTACCCGGAAGAAGAAAAACTACGATGTTCTAAGGGAGGAGAGAGGGGAGGATGTGAGGAACCGGGGCCGACAGACCAGGCCCGACGGGTGGAGGGCGCTACGGGAAGAGGCAGGGGTTGCGGCAGGGAAGAGAAGGAGCGGTGGTCGGAAGCGGAGTGGGAGCGGGGCTCCGGCGAGAGAGAAAAGGACGAAGAAGAGTCGGCGGAGTGGAAGGAGAAGAAACCAATGTCATGGTCGGTGAGGTGGCGGAGCTTCCTCTGGCGGGTCAAGCGGCGCGGCGGAGCATGTTGATGGGGTCCGGCGGAAAGCGAGTTTGGAGAAAGAGTCATTGGAGAGTGGTGGTTGTTGGAGAAAGAGGTGCGTTTCACGCAGAAGGGTATTTAACGTTTGGTTGGAAATGCAGCAGAAGATTACGAAGCAAAACCATGGAAAGAACGTATAAGGTGTTTTGTGTGGACTTTGATTGCTAATAATTTCCATGTTCCAACCAGGATTTTCTTCTGTCTGAATAATGCATACTCCACTGCTTGACTTTCTGTTGAAGTCGTGTTTTCTTACACTAACTACCTTCTACTATCTCTAACTCACCAAAAGATTCACACATAACTTTGGGATATGTCTAACTCAGGAAAAGATTCACACATAGTTACTTTGGGATAATATACTATGTCTCCCACCACACGTATCACTTAAGTGTTTAATTCAACTTCGAACAATCCTTTGTGTATCTATGTTGGTATGAAATACATTACCCAAATTCTTATTTTAAAAAAAATACTTGTAAAAAATTTATTACGATTATAAAAGTAAAAAATAAATCTTTTTAAAAAAACATAAAAAAAAAATATTTATTATCAATTTACATAATTCTTAACTATATAATATATATATATATATTTATTTTTTCAAAAATTTTAATTATAAATAAAATAAGAAAGAAAAAAGGTGATAAGAACGAAGTTTTTGAAGGGACATGATGAGCGTATGGAAAGACCACCGACAGCTTGACACGGATTCGTGGAAAATGGCTGTCATAAGGAAGTACAAGTCAGGTTTGATAGTTTCAACTAAATAAATCTACGTGTTCCAACCAAACAGATACTTTGTTTTATATTGGTTTAATCTAAAGTTATATTAGATTATATTAGGTTCTCTTTTGTAAAGTTATCTTTTATCTTCTCTTGTCAGTTAAAAATATATGTATTTTTTTCACTAAGTCAATTCTACATTTTTTAAGTATATTATTACTAATTACAACGAAAGAGTTATGTTGTCGTTAGTTGACTCGCTCGTCGGTTGACTCGCTCGTCGGTTGTCTCGAACAGCAGTCATTGGTCTGTTTATTTTTAACTGAGAATCAAACTTTCTAGGTGGAATAATGTCTCACCTGCAAAGACAAAGAGCGTCTTGACGGTCGTTTGCACTCTCACGCTCAAATATTAGGGCAAAGAAACAATAAGTGTATAAAGTAGTTTCAGTCTTAGAAACGGTGTACCTTGTTAGGGTTCTTATGCCCCTTTATATAGGTTGAAACTAGGGTTTACCTTTGTTCTGTTACCCATGTATAGGGTTCCTTGGAGAATGTCCATGCGCCGCTATTACACAATCTTAGCATAGTCTGGCACATAGGACTTCCCTTAACTGGAGTGCAACGACTAACATAGTGGCCGCCTGGGTACCAACTTGTGCACCAGATCTTTGGGGTCATCTGTTCTTTGGGTGCCCTAAGTGTTCATGTGTCATGCAAGTAGCTTCCCTTGGAAACCCTAACCCTAACGAGCCTTAGTGCCTCCAAGAACTATTTACTCGTGCCGCGCCAGAATGTGTTATGCACACCACCTGCATGGATCTCTCATGTCTTAGAACTTCCTCTCATATATGATGTTATAACGGTAACTAGTGTAATTCTGGAGCCCACCTTACGTGACTCATTATAGTTGTTCAAACCACCGACGTCCGATCTCTCCCTCTATTAGCGAGGTCCGATGTCGACCCCTAAAGTCGATATCCGAGAACTAGTCAGTACAAGTTATTTTTGAAATACATAAAAAAAATTTAAGTCATGATTTTATAGTTATTCATGGTTAATACACTTATAATTTATATATTAGTTCCTCATGATCTTATGTTATAATCATATTAGTTTGTGTACTAACTTACAAATGAGAATTATTGTAAAAATATATTTAAAAACATATTTTTTAAGTAATTTAGTCTAGTTTTCAAAATTGCGTTGTAATTTATCATGACGGAAGAGCTACAGTTTTAACATTTGATGAACAAAACTATCATTTGCATATTTCTCACTAGAAGATATTTGCTCAATTATTTTAAATTTAGTTAAAATACAATTAAACTTTCCCTTTTATGTTTTTCGTGTCAGGTTAATGAAGGAGTTTCTCCATTCTTCATGAGAATGTTGAATTACTTAATTTAATCTAAAATTTGTTACACGATTTTGAGGAGCCAACTATTTTTTTTTTAACTTATCACCACTACTTTGTTATTATTTTTTTATCATTTAATAATTTTGTGTTGCTTTTCTACCAAACACTATTTTTATTTTTTTATTATAAATTGAGATAAAATAGATATTAAAAATGACAGAAATTGTTATAAATTTATATGACCAGGATTTCAAGATTCCAATGTTGTTTAATATTGATGCACAAAGAACTCTAACATGAAGAAATTGTTTTTCTGATATTTTTTAGTATGTTGTTAATAAAGGACTTAAAACTATATTTTATTTGAGATTTTTTTTTAATTTCATTTAAAAAATATTTATTTATTTTAAATTAAATTAATTAACTTATCTAACCTATTAACTCATGATAACTCGGAATAACCAATATTTTAAAAACTTATGAGGAGATTAAATTAATTTATTTGTTGAGTTAAAATCGAGCTCAAATATTAAAGTTAAGTTACCCATTTTGACATACACACTCTTTATCTTTATTTCAAGCATGTAGGCTTTTGAAACATACTTAACTAACTTTTGGGTGTTTCTCCCTGCACCCCAGCAAATGACTTCCTTCACCCCATCATTTTATCCCTTTTAAGAATACTTCAATAATACTCTTTTCGAAATATTTTCATAACATACTTTCTAGAACAAATTTTTGAATTCTGAATTTAACATTCCAAGAATTAAAAAAATTTGTTTTAAAAAGGATATTCTGGAATAGTTTTTTGTCTTCTGAATTTCCTAATTTAGAAATACAATTTGCTTATAGAACCCTATTTTGGAAAAATAAATTGTTTACAAAAATTCTATTCCCTAATCACCCAAAATTATCAAGAATAATTCTGGTATTTCAGAAAAAGTACGGTGTAGGAAAAAAATGTAGGGGTGCAGAAAGAAATACCCCCAACTTTTCTACCATTTTCAAATATTGAAACATACTAACCAGCTTCAAAAATAATACGCAGGCTTTTCAAATTAAAATGAACAGGGGCAGAGCTGGGATTTAAACAATTATGAAGGTGCATGGAGACATCTTGAGAGGTGCAAAAGGTAAAAGCCTCCCAACAAGTTCAGCCACCCAGCCCAAAAAACCCAAAAGAGAAAGGAAAATGTGTAAACACGGTGTAACTTTCAAGAGCAACTACCCTTAATTCGCCGGCGAAATTTATGACACGCCGGAAAAGCTGATCGCCGGAATCGTCGTGCTTCGTCGGAGCCTATGAAACCAGAACCGTTCATCTTCTCGAAACGATATCCAATTCCATCGATATTTTCTCGATATTTTCCCTTCTCCACACACAATCGCCATTCCTTCGACGACTCCGTTACGGGATGCAGCGCCGTTTATAGCCACGCGCTCAAATTCCAGCGTCCCGCCACTATTCGGTGGACCCCGCGCCTGGAGAACACGGCTAGCTTTATCGGCTATGTCACGCGCGAGCCGGCGCGTGTTAACTCAAAAACCGGTAACTTAGGAGCTCATACTGTGCTCAGGGTTCGAAGATCCAACCAACCAAATAGCTCCTTTTTCCGGTGCGTTTTTTTTCTCCTGAAATTATCATGATTTTCAATTCGATGAAATTTTCAGTTTTATTAATTTGGTTGGGAGATTGTGACCGAAACTACATTGTGCTGTGCGTTTTGTTTACCAGTGTGCTTCTGATGATGTGGAACAGTGTAGCAGAACTTGCTTTGGAACACTTGAAACCAAATGATTTTATTTATGCTTCAGGTTCTTTGGGGTCTTACACTAAACCTGGTGCAGATGGAATCCCTGGGTTGAATTACAAGGTTATTTACACAGTTATGTATTCATAGTTGCCTGATAACTTATGGGATAATTACTTTAGATATTAGAGCAAACTACATTTATACCCGATGTGATATTGTCTTTTAACGATTGTAGTAGTCAATGTGTTTCTTGGATGCTGATCAGTGTAATGTATTTAAATCAAATAGAGGGGTTAGTTTAGGTGGCAATTTGATGAAATTTGCATCTAGGAATGATTTTTAATTGGATACATAGAGTAAAAATCTTTACGAAATACCATAGGAAACAATATACACGAGTGACAATTGAAATTTTGAAATGTTGTTACTTGGTCATTTTCTGTTTGTAACCAATAGTAGTCCATCGGTGCAATTTTATCCCTGGATTTTCTGTTTGGGGGACTATTTCATCATAGATTTACTCAGTTTAAAGCATTACTACATATTCTCATGAATCGGGTTTGAACTTTACAGTTCGAAGTTCTCTTTGTGTGGCTCTATCCTTTAAATAATAAGTCTTTTGTGATAAATATCTCATTTAGTGTGTGGTTGGATTAGTTTATTTTATGTTCAAAATAGGCTGTACTCAATATCTTTTGAAGAGACATTTTGAAAAGAAACAAAAAACGAAAAAAAGAAAGCAATCCTCTCTTGTAATTTAAGCAAACCCAAAGATGCTATTAGATGGCTAATATCCTCTCGCTCAATAGATTTTCTATCCCCTCTCAATATCATATTGTTAAATGGATATTCCATACCAAAGCACTCCTCCTTTTCCTGTTGTTTCAACGTCTTGAGAATTGCCTCTTAATTAAGTTTTTATGTTCATGTTTTGAAATTCCTATCCTTGAAAATGTATTAACGGTGTTCGTGTGCTCAAATTCCTCACTTATTATCACACTTCTTTTAACCTGCATCCTGTGATATTTTTCCCTCTTTTGTGTGTAAATTTTGCATTTACTTCCCTACAGCTAGATGTGAAGGAGTTCAAATTTGTTACTCAAAGGTGTGGTCGTCAAGGCCACAAGAAGTTAGAATCTGCTGAAGGTATGTTTTGTTGGTTGCTTAAGTTCACACAAATTCCAAGAACTGTTGTTTTTCTTTGATTTTTCATCTTGTTTGGAAGTGCCAAAACATATTTCCCAACTAGGTCAGTAATTAGTGATGTCAAAGAATTAAGACAAATTCTTATTTACAAAGTTTCTAGCACTGGCAATATTTGTTTTCCATTGGTAGAACAAATTTGATTGGTTTTGTAAATCTAGTGAGTGCAGAGGAAAAAGAATCTGCAGAATATCTTATGCATTTTTATGCATATTAAGTAATCACTTTTTTTGGGAAGTAATATTACTAGACGAGGCGTTGTTGTGCACTTCTAGACAGAGAAGTCTGGTGGGCTATATTTTGGGATAAACTATTTTTAAATTTTTGCTTGCACACAGGCTTCTCTTGTTGTTCTTGATTGAGTTGGTTGTACAATTTTTGTGGTTGCTTCATTCATCTTAAACTGATTTATTTCCAATTTTTAATGCATTTTCCTGTTTCTATTCTCCTTATCATAAACAAAATATAGCCAATGTTGGCACGCAAAATAATCAAAATCGGCTACACCTTTGGCAAGTGTTTTTTGCCAATCCAAATGAGTGGTGGGATCAAAGAAAGCGCAAGTTAAATCCAAAACAGCCTGATTTTAAGCACAAGTATACTGGGGAAGTTCTGTGGCTAAGTACATATGATCCTCCATGGGTTAGAAGACAACTCCAATTGCTAGACTCAAAAATGGCAGGAGGATCAGTAGGTCATCATCATTCTCGTGTCACCAACTGGGTTTATGATGATTAGTCGATATCGATAAAAGACGATGCATGTGGGTAATGGAACTTATACATGATAGCTTTGTACTTACTCTCACCATTTGGAACGAAATGTACAACAGAGTGATGGTGGCACCATTTATGTAAGAGAAGGGAAATCGCTGATAATGATGGTGACCATATTCAATGGGCTCAGCTGTAAGAAAGCTTGGCCCTGTTGATAATTACTCAGAAGCCAGAAAGAATGAAAGAGGTAAAGTTGAACACTCGAATTCTTGGTCTAACCTGAAAAGCTTGTGATGTGACCAATTTGGTGAAGAAATATTCAAAAATATTTTTGTAGTATTTGGTTTTAGTTGATGTATCGGGCTGATAGGCCCGAAACAAGAGCCCGCCACTGATCCTGTGCGGGGGTGCGAGGCTCCATCCCTGTGATTTGGACCTTTATGTTTTGGGTTAGGATTTTATAAACACTAATGTAATACTGCTATAACAATTGTTTTTTCATCTCTTCTCTTGTACCAATTTTGATGCTGTGAATTGTTTTCTTGTTAAATTTGTGTTCATTCTTTCAATATACCTGTTGCACATTATTTCTATAAAAAATAAATCATGATAATTTATTGTCAGGTATGGTAAGGTAAACCCGTAATATACCACATTTGTCTATAAACTTGCATCAGTGATAAGAGGTTTCAAATCCTGCAAACTCCTTGTTAAATAGGTTGAGAACTTAAGATGATGTTTGTCAATCCTCAAATGGTGGAAGCTTCACATACTGTTTTTCTTTGATTTCTCAATTGAAGACTTAGGGGTGGAAATGTGTCTTGGTGGATGGTCATCACTTGGAAATTCAATATCATGATCACATATAGTCAACATAGTTTTCTTTGGAGGTGGTTCTACTTTCTGTCCTAGTTGCTTGTTATGAAGTGCTTTTTTTTTAAAGTTTCCTGAACGTTAGTGCAAATGTAACCTTAAAGTTATCACATTATGAACTCTTGGACGTGGTCGTGTTCAATCCTTTTCAATTGACTTTACCATTATAGTGGATGGTGTTGCTTCAACTGGGAACCAAATGCAAACCTACCTCCCCCGAAGACAAAGTCGTTAAAAGGAAAGAACATATTCTATTGAGATTCATAACTTATTTTCAAAATTTAGTTATTCGTTTGTACTGTTACACGATATTCACCAATCATCTATAACATTATTTTCTTAGAACCACACTCACCTGACACGGTTTTCACACGACACAGAATAACATCTATCTGTTACGGGAGTTTGTTCCTGCACCCCGCAATTTTTAAAATTTCAAAATTAGCCTTGATCTTTCCGTAATTTTTAAAATTCCAAAATTAGCCTTGATCTTTTATTTGAAAAAGGCATCTGCATTTTTTTAAATTACGGATTTGTGAATCCGAAATGTAATTTTTTGTATTATGGATTCTGAAATCCAGAAACATACAATGGATCCGCAAATCTAGAAGATTACCGAACTCACTAATCTGGAAGATTTATGGATACATCAATCTGGGAGTTTTGTGAATTCAATATTTTGGAAGACAAAACACAAAGTGTGGATTCTCTGTTCCATAAACCTAACAAACGAAACTGTCTGGAATCACAACATATGTACTGAAAAAACGAAAATTCGCAATAAAATCAAAACTATAGATTTGAAAACTAACAAAAATTTACTTACTTTCTTCTCCTAATAGAGAACCGTCAAGACAAATCACCAAACTACCACCAAGAGAAACGTCTTCTTGTACCAAAAGACAGAGTAGCGCGGTCAATGAGAAAACAATACGGTCTCTGCTGTGTGTGCAGAGTGCAAAGAAAGAAGAAATAGTAGAATGTGGGTGCTGTGTGCATTTTAGGGTCTTTTACAAAATATTAGGGATAAGTTTATCTTTGCATGACATTGTGGGGGTGCAAGACGAAAAACGTAGGGTGCAGGAAGAAACTGTCATCTATTGCTATGCCAACCCTAAGGATCTTTTTAAGGGTAAGTTTAATACATTTACTTTTCTGATGCTAACTATATTAATCAATGTTTAGGGGGGTATGCACTTTCGTGTGTGTGCTGCTTAAAAAATGGTTCACCTTAATTTTGACTGCTCCACAATCTAAGGAAAAAAAAAATCATGTTTTGGATATAATTGTGGATTAAATAAAATAAAGTCGATGAGATAAAATAACATTCTCAACTTGCTATTTAGGTATGTTATAATGAAGTGGACTTGTTACTGAAAAAAATATATTGTAATATTGGCATTTGAAGGTTTTCTTACATGTACTAACTGTGTTTTATTTATTTTATTGAATTTATCATATTTCAAAAATAAATTAAAGGTTGATTCTTTCTACTCTCTTTTTTTCTAAGATAAATAATTTTTAAATACTGAATATACACATATGTCAATAAATATTCCAAATTATACATGATAATGCCCAATCCACCTCATTTTGTAACCTGTATTAAATTATTTTTAATCTTTTAATGTAAAGATGTTTATATTGTTAAATATCATTAAATATTTTATTTATTATCTAATTAATATCATGTATTTACAAGTATGAATATAAATTTTATTTTATAATTTATTCTAATATTTTTTCCTAAAAGTTCTTTGTTTACTGATCATTGTAAATAGTAGACAGTATTAATCTTTAGAATTTTCTTTTAATTATTATATCTATAATAAATCTTTCACTTAAATTTAAAATTAAAAAATTATAAAGAATTTTATTTGTTTTCAAGTTTTTAAAATGTATGTAGGTTGAGTTGTAAGTTCACAATTATCTAATTATATATGGATCAATTAATTTCAATTTCTATTTTTGATGAACCACATGGGATTCACATTCCCATTCCTATCCAAAATTATTTTTTCATGTTAAAAAAAAAACTAGCTCCATTCACCTTTACCTATATAAATAATGAAAACTTACCCTTCTTCTTTCATACACCCATTTATGGTGTTTAATACATAAATTTCAAATTTACTAATGAAAATTTTGGCAGCAATTATTTTAGATGTTCCCTTATTGGTAGAAAATTTAAAATTCTAATTAATTAGTTAATGCCATTTATGTATTATGTTATACTATTTATATTAATTATTTACATTTAGATTAATAATTTATATTTAGATTAACTTAGCGTGAGTGATATAATTTAGCAAACTCGTTCTAGGGCAAATAAACACTTTATATGGTCTTAATTATAAGATACCAAATTGATTCATTAGGGAATAGTAGAATCTATATCTAACAAATTATACATCACATCAAATAAATAAATAAATAATACAAGAAAGATTGCATTAGAAATAAAGAAACTCATAAAACTAATTATTAAGAGCAACAAAGATTCCTTGACCCCACAAACCAGCAACAAAGAAGTGTTTTTAATGTTTAAAGTATGAAAGTATCAATGTTCTATTAATAATCACTAAAGACTCGCTTCTATATACAAACTTTCATGTATTTTTTTTCCCATATTTTATAAGGTACCGGACAACAGATGAAGGTTTCAACATTTGATTAGTACCGATTAACATCATCAGATTCATTAAGCTAAACGGAAGGTTAACAAAACTAAACATCCATTAAATATTAGGCAATATGTTTTTAATTATGATTTAAAATTTTAATCCGGCCCAATAACAAAGGTCTTTGGTAGTCATATAAATAGTCACAAGTTTTAAGAAAAATATACATTAGTATCACGTATTAATTGCATCGAACACCGAATATCGAGATCTCACTTGAGCATCGCACTGTCTTTTGCAAGTACCATCCAAATTAGGAGTTTGCGAAGAAGAAAAGGACAGAGAGAGTAGTGAAGGAACTCGCTTAGTGAAACAAAAAAGAGACAAAAAAAACAATCGACCAAGAAGAAAAGTAATCGTTATCTCAGTTCCTTCCAATATGTAGGAGAACACATATAAATATTCCTCTTCATCTCTCTATAATTTGCCCTAATATACTTTTGTGTATATTTAACACTTTACAAAGTTAAATTAAATATTCAATATTGTTTTGGTTTGTATAAAATAGGAGGTTCACAAAGGAATTTCAAATAAAACTTTCATCCTCTAGTGATTGATATGGTAATTGGACCTAAATTCCATGGGTCTATAATAAACTCATCACTTTGGACAAAACTTCACATCAATGTCTTTGTAGAATTCAGCAATGGAGTTTGAAGTGTGTGTTTAGGCATCTTCCATGGTGTAGGGTTGGTGAAGGGCACAATGGTCATTGCAGTAGTCAAGTGGTCCTTTGTGGATTGATGACTTATCCTTCAACAATTATGTCTTCCAATAGTTAGTGATAATGCTTTCATTTTATATTTTCTATGTAATGTTAGTGTGCTTTCATTATATTATCATTTTTTGCACAATCAAGAATTTTTATTATGCACCCTCACTTGTCACATCATTCTCATCTCAATTCAACTCAACTCACAAATTCAACTTTTGTGTGGTTGTTATGGAAAATAAATAGTAGTATATGGTCCTATGAGATTAGACAAATTCATAAATAGGGTTAGTTAAAAAAATTGTATAACATTTTCTTGGGTTAGGTTAAAAACTCATTGTATCAATTATAATTGATTTTTTTTATTAAAATAAAATAATTTTAGAATTACATTATTTCATATTATATTTTTGTGTTTTTTATTGTGTGGTTATCAAAATAATATTTTTCTTATTTATATTGTTAGAAAAGAATGGAGTGGAGATATTTTCAAAAAAATATTTTGTTTGATTTAGTTTAAACACAAAATAAATGAGTAAATTCTTTTCTCATTCAAAATTTGCTCTCTTTATATAGTAGGGGATTTGGGGAGGAAATACATTATTTAAAATATTTTAAAATGAAAATAAATCTATTTATTTGAAATACAAAGTTATAAGTATTTAGAAATAAATTAATTTTTGAAATCTCTTTCCTTTCCTCATAAATCAAACATGAAAAGGGTTACTCTCTCTTTTTATTAATATTTCTTTCTTTGCATTAAAACTTAATATCTAATTAAATCTATTTTCCCCTTTATTAAAATTTATATTTTTTTTCTTTTTTAAGATTAAACTGGGTATCTACTTATTCTGTTTGGAAAAATTAAACCATCTTGTAGAATGTTGCATCCCTCTTCATTCAAACAGGTAAAAATGTCCTTTTTATCTAGAAAAAATGAAAAGGATGATAATAATTTCACACCATCATAATAATTCCATAAATTATTATTTTATTTATTATTATTATTATTTTAATATAATATTTTATTATAAAAATAGTTGTTAAAGATATCTAAGTGAGATAGAAAGTGTAAAAGAATAAAGAAGAAGTACACTTAGTGAGTCATCTTCATTGACAAGTAAACTTTTGGCTAAACATTTTTGCTTTTGGGAAAAAAAAGTTCATGTTGATTTTTGCATGTATGTTATTTGAGACTATTTATTATTATTATTATGCTTAAATTTTTGGATAACTAAGGTTGGATATGAAGTGTATAATGTACTAAACTTATTTTTAAGACCATCCAAATTTAATTATAAATAGAATAATTGTTGATTACCTTTTTATATTCTCATTTTTTTCTTACTTTTACTTTACAACTTTATTTAAAAATAAAATATTATGTTTAACTGATAAAAATAAAATTTAAAATGAAATAATAATATATTTAATTATAATGAAAATGTAAAAAAATGTTCAATGTCAAAATTATGATTTCCCTAAAAATGAAGTTTTGGAAGTGACTTGTAGAAAGAAGTTAGTTTAGGAAAGAAGAGAGAAATAACTGAAAAGAAAAGGTGTTAAGAATGATTGAGAAAACAGAGGAAAACAGAGCATAAGAAAGTGAGAGTGCGGCGGCTAACACCACAGAATGGCCATCAACGACTTCTTCGCCGGCGAGATTGCGACGGAGCTTCTCAAAATGCTCATCAGCATCTCTCGGAAGTCGCTCCTCTGCCGCGCCAGCGCCGACCAGCTCATCACCTACATACACGAGCTCCTCCCCACCATCGAGGAGATTAAGTACTCTGGCGTCGAGCTCCCCGCCTTGCGCCAGTCCCAGCTCCACCGTCTATCGGAGCTTCTCCGGTCTGGCGTGGAGCTCTCCCACAAGGTCCTGGCCTCCAGCCGCTGGAACGTCTACCGCAACCTCCACCTCGCCAAGAAGATGGACAAGCTCGAGAAGACTGTCTCAAAATTCCTCCTCGGCCCCATGCAGGCCCACATCCTGGCCGACGTCCACCACACGCGCTTCGAGATGGCCGAACGCTTCGACCGTGTCGACAACTCCGTCCGCCACCTCGAACAGTACTTCGGGAACATTAAGATTGGTGTCGGCGGCGGCGGCTGGGTTGAGGAGGCTGTCAGGAGTGTGAATGAGGATGTTGTTGACGGCAACGCCGCTGTGGGGTTGGGGTTCGGGAAGATTAAGGTAAGGGAGATGGTTGTCGGGAGGGAGGATCTCTGGGTTGTCGGCATTTCTGGGATTGGCGGCTCCGGGAAGACCACTCTCGCTAGAGAGGTCTGCAAAGATGAACAAGTTAAATGTGAGTTCATCTCGTGGAGTAAAGTTCCTTAATTTAAGCTCATGAAAGTTACTTATGATCAAAATCAGAGTTTTTCTTCGTAATTCGTGCAATATGATCAAGATGAAATTTTAGTTCAAATTAGAAAATAATGAAAAAGAATACTTGTGTAGTGTTCTATTAAACCTAACTCAATCTCATCAACATCGTAGACTTATGAGGTTGAATTAGGCTTAAAGTCCACTTAATATCGTACCAGAGTCATTTAAAGCTTATCCTACGGTGTTTGGTGGACTTATCAGACCATCCATTATCAGACCATCTATTATATGTTGTCCCACGCACGAGCTGTTACTCTCGGCGTGAAGAGTGTTGGAGATCTCAAATCGACTAGAGATGAGGATTGTATATAAGTGTGTGCAATTTTCACTTTATAAGCCGGGTTTTTAAGGTTGAGTTAAAGTCCATTTTTTAATAAGTTATGTATATGTGATTGGTTTGTAGTATCGAATTGGATGTCAGAAGAATAGATAATGGGATTTGGTGTGAGAAAATGGAGTTTATGAAGTGATGGTTCTTGCTTAGTTATTTTGCTTATTTTGGAAAGTGTTTGATATTTTTTTGCAGGTTATTTCAGGGAGAGGATTTTGTTCCTGACAGTGTCGCAGTCTCCAAACGTGGAGCAACTAAGGACAAAGATTTGGGGGTATATTATGGGCAACGAGAGATTGGATGCGAACTATGTGGTTCCACAGTTAATGCCGCAGTTTGAGAGCAAAAGCGAAGCAGCTCGAACTCTGATTGTTCTGGATGATGTGTGGACACTCTCTGTGGTGGAGCAGCTTGTGTGTAGAATACCTGGTTGCAAGTTTCTTGTGGTGTCCAGAACTAAATTCCAAACGGTGTTGTTGAGTTATGAAGTGGAGTTGCTGAGTGAAGAGGATGCCCTGTCTTTGTTCTGTCACCATGCTTTTGGACAGAAATCAATCCCTTTAGCTGCTAATCAGAATTTGGTGAATCAGGTAATGTGTGGTTTGTAATTGTAAACCCTGCAACTGCATGCTGATTAATAGCATGTTTGGATTCCCATTAGATGATACAGAATCATGTTAAACACCATCTAAAAGATTTTAGGTGAATGTACACATTGTTGTTTCTATGTTAAGAAATTATTTTAGTTCCAAAAATTGAAGCAACTTTAGTGACTAAATAAGTATAGTGCTATGTACTTAATTTTTGTTTCTTGTGTCTAATGGCAAATAGGTTGTCACTGAATGTGGAAGGCTTCCTTTGGCTCTTAAGGTGATTGGAGCTTCATTGCGAGATCAAACTGAGATGTTTTGGTTAAGTGTTAAAAACAGGTTATCTCAAGGCCAAAGTATTGGTGAATCCCACGAAATCAATCTGATTGAAAGAATGGCAATCAGTATCAATTACCTTCCAGAAAAAGTGAAGGAATGCTTCTTGGACCTGTGTTCATTTCCTGAGGATAAACAAATCCCTTTGGATGCTCTCATCAATATGTGGGTGGAAATTCATGATATTCCTGAAACAGAAGCTTATGCCATTGTTGTTGAGCTCTCCAACAAAAATCTTATCACCTTAATGAAAGAGCCTCGGTATGCAACATCAAAAATCTTCTTAACTGATTTCATTAGCTGGTTTTCTTGTTTTACCTGTTGGAATAAGCAAAAGGGTCACTCTAACACCCTTTTGATGTTTTAATCTACCAGAGCTGGAGGCATGTATAGCAGTTGCTTTGAGATCTATGTTACTCAACATGATATACTCAGAAACCTAGCCCTCAATTTGAGCAACCGTGCTACCATTAATGATCGCCTGCGATTAGTAATGCCAAAAAGAGAAAATGGAATTCCTAAAGAGTGGTTGAGATACAAGCACAAGCCATTTGAGGCTCAAATTGTTTCAATTCATACAGGTATATCCCAAATACTCTTTAAAATGGCTTTATTATTATCATTGTTATGGGTCGGTTTGATGTTTGACACTTGGGTGTTTGGTTTGGTTTACTTAAGTTTGTTGGCAAAGACTGAGTTTAGTTGTTGGACTTTTGTGTCTTGTCTTGAGAATGTGTTCCTTTGAAGGATTGATGTAATTATATATTGATGTACTTTTGCTATGGTATGTTAATGTGGCTGATGTGTTGTAATGTCTGTGGGATCCCCAACTGGTAGGGGATAAGAAGCTTGTGTTGGAATTATTTGTATAAGGGTTGGGATACTCGCAAAGTGTCTCATTTTAATTTATTTATTCTTTGCTGATTAAAAAAAATTATTATCTATATTATTATTTTATCTTTTCTTGCTTCTCTTGTTCTTTTTTGTGATGAATTTCACATTGCAGGTGAAATGAAAGAGGTGGACTGGTGTAATCTGGAATTTCCAAAGGCAGAAGTTTTGATCATTAACTTCACATCCTCTGAGTACTTCTTACCTCACTTCATCAATAGAATGCCAAATTTGAGGGCATTGATAATAATAAACTACAGTGCAAAATATGCTTGCCTTCACAACATTTCAGTTTTCAAGAACTTGTCCAACTTGAGGAGCCTCTGGCTTGAAAAAGTTTCCACCCCAGAGCTATCAGGCACTGTCTTGGAAAACTTGGGAAAATTATTTGTTGTTCTCTGCAAGATTAACAACAGTTTGGATGAAAAAGAGGTAGACTTAGCCAAAGTCTTCCCAAACCTCTTTGACCTCACTCTTGATCATTGTGATGATCTAACCCAATTGCCCTCAAGCATTTGTGGAATGAACTCACTTCAAAACTTGAGTCTCACCAACTGCCACAATTTGACTCAATTACCTCTTGAACTAGGGAAGCTAAAATCTCTAGAGATCCTTCGTTTATATGCTTGCCCTGATTTGAAAACACTTCCTAATAGCATATGTGGCATGAAGAGATTGAAGTACATTGACATTTCTCAATGTGTGAACCTCACATGCTTCCCTGAAGAGATTGGTAGACTAGTGAGCTTGGAGAAGATTGACATGAGGGAATGTTCCATGATCAGAAATATACCAAAGTCTGTGTTGTCACTGCAGTCTCTGCAACTTGTGATTTGTGATGAAGAGGTATCTGGGATTTGGAAAGAGGTTGAGAAGGCCAAGCCTAATGTGCATATTCAAGTATCAGAACCCTACTTTGACTTGAACTGGCTTAAAGAGTGACTCATATGTGTCTTACTTTCCAATTTGATGTGAAAAATTGTACATAACTTCATTTCAAATGGAAATTATCTTTTTGCAAAAACCAAATTCCCCTAATGCTCAAAATCATGCCACCAGTTTCGCTTGTCTGAATGAAATACCATAACCTAGTGTATCAGTCAGGTTCGAATAACCGACCGATCGACACCATCGCATCTAAAGAAGACTAATAAGATTAATAAATGATCAAACATTAGGTAATACATTCTTAATTATGGATCACATTTTTAATCCGATTCAATAACAAGATCCATAGTAATCACATATTCTAAAAATCAGGTGCGTCATCATCCAATATTAAATACAACTAAGTGTTGAGTACCGAAATTTCACTTGAATGTCAAAGTGTCTTTTGCATGTATTATTCGAATTCGATGTTCACGGAAACACAAAGAACAAAAAGGTGGGAAGAGCCAAAAAATTCATTCGAAGAAAGAAAGAGTAAACCGACCGACCAAAGAGGAAGACAATCGTTCACTTGATTTCAACCCCTTCCATAATAAATAGAAATATTTAATTAATTATATTTAAGTAAGAGCTTAAATATAGGAATATTTAAGTGATTATATAAAATTGAGTGAATAATTTTGTTTTTACTGGAAAAATATCTCTCTTGTCGGAAAAATGGTACGAATATTATCTTATTATTATTGTATAAGGTAATTGAAATTTATGTTGATAGAAACAAAGAAGGGCGTCCCAAAAGAGAACTTTCGTGGAAATGCACAAAGTGCGATTATAATTTGTCTTTATATAAATAATGTGTGACTTTAATCACTCAACTTGTTCTACAGCAGTTTTTTTATTTTTAAATTAAAAAGGTAAATTTGATGTAAAAATAAAATAAAGTTTCCATGTGACCTTATTATTACAAAAGTGAAAATGATAACACGATCAAAGATTTCATCCTAAATTTGTTTCAAGTTTGACAAAACATTTTGGTACTGAGAGTCACTATCAATATCATTCATGATTGGAAATAAATACCAATGGGGTGCATGAATTAGGTCAAAATTACACATTTGAGTCCCTGCCCTCATAGTTGAAAATGAAATAAACATTATTATCTTTTGAATTTCAAGACAGAAGTAACATCACTTTTCTAAAGAAATAATTTTGAAGATAAAAAAGAGACATGGATTACATAATTTATCATAATAATAAATAGAAGTAGCAAATGATTATACGTAATTACTCATACTCATTATATGTTTAAATAATTGAAAGAATTATCATAATTTCTCTTTTAATCTAATTTTAATGGTTACTATTCTAATCTAAGTAGAATCAATCAATAATATTTTTGAATTTCGTAATGGTTTATTTTTTTTTATCAGTGAATTAAGGGAAAAATATATATTTAAACTGATTTTATCTTTGACTCTTAAACGACGTGATACTATATTCACCAGGATTAATCACCGCATCTAAAGTATTGTTTGCTTAAGGAAGAAATGTGTATTTAAATTGATTTTATCTTCGACCCCTAAACGATGTAATATTATATTCATCAGGGTTAATCACCGCATCCAAAATATTGTTTGTTTTGAAAATCGGTGTTTTATCACGATTTTATCTTTGAAATAACTTTTAAAGATAAAACCGTAACAAAATTCAAAAAATTTAAAACAAACAATACCTTAAAAATGTGATTGATCTTAACAATGATATCACAACGGACTTGAGATCGAAACAGTTACGAGTAAAAAATTTCACACTACGTTAATATAAATAAAATGAATTACATCAATTATTTTTTTTACAAAATATGAAACCAAATTAATAATAATGGAAAAAAAAAACTTATTTAACAATAAATACTCCAAGTTACTAAACATAACAAAGTACGAGAGTTAACTAACTGTTTGTGGTGTTGGTAACGTCACGTGTGGCTGGACACTGTTGGTGCAGTGAGAGAGTTGAGAAACCATGATTAGCAGTTGAAGGACAACATCGTCATTTCCAAAAGCCATCAAGTGCTGACTACTATAATAGCAATAAAGAAGGAAGAAGAAGAAGAAGAAGAAGAAAGAGAGAAGAAGAGGAGCACCACCATGGCTCTCACGGAACTCTTCACCGGAGAGATAGCCTCCGATCTTTGGAAAATGCTCATCACAATTTCCCGAAAGGCCCTGCGCTGCAAATCGAGCGCCGAGCAACTCATCACCTACGTGCGCGAGATTCTTCCCACCATCGAGGAAGTCAAGTACTCCGGCGTGGAGCTTCCGGCGCCGAGGCAGTCGCAGCTGGACCGCCTCTCGGAGATTCTGCGCTCCGGCGTGGAGCTTTCGCACCAGGCGCTCTCCTCCAGCCGCTGGAACGTGTACCGGAACTTCCAGCTGGCGAAGAAGATGGAGAAGCTGGAGAAGCATGTGACGAGGTTTCTGCAGATTCCGATGCAGGCGCACATACTCGCTGATGTGCATCACGTGCGGTTCGAGATGGCGGAGCGGTTCGACCGGGTGGAGGCGTCGAACCGGCGCATGGAGCGGTTTCTCGGCGAGATGAAGATCGGAGTGAACGGGGGTGGGTGGGTGGAGGAGGCTGTGAAGAGCATGCAGGAAGATGAGACGTGGGTGGAAGGGTGTAACGGGAATAACGGTTTCGGAGTTGGGTTGGACTTCGGGAAGAACAAGGTTATGGAGATGGTTTTCTCCAGGAATGATGCTGATTGGATTGTCGGAATTTGTGGGATTGGTGGCTCCGGGAAAACCACCCTCGCCAGAGAGCTCCTCAGAGATGACCAAGTCCGATGTAAGTCCACCTTCACTCATCATCAAAACAGATTTATTTTTTTGTTCGTGGTAATGTGAATGCAGCTGATGGAACACTGAATTAGTTGTTTCAGTTAAAAAGTGATTCGCATGAATCAACTGACACAGAATTGTTTCAGTTTGAAAAGGGGTTTGCGTGAATCAACTGACACAGACTTGTTTCAGTTTTTAACAAGTAATTCTCGTGAATCAATTGATACAAAATTGTTTAGAGTTTAATAAGTGGTCTTGAGCAGGATTAGTCCGGGAAAAATACTTTTTTTTTTATAAAAGCTTTCATGTATGTTAGGTATCATTATAACTTGACATCTTAGTTAGACTGACACATTAAATAACAATAATCATCTACCTCTGTGAAAAATACTTTTAGTCATGTGTTAGTTTCATGTTTGATGACAACTGCACTTGTTGGAGTTGTGGTTTTTTGTTTAATGGTATCAACAAATCTTATTCTTGTATATATGTGTATTAACTGACTTAGATGTGACAAGACTGCAGTTTTATAACTCGGAATGGGGGAATGAATGCATTTGTTGTTATTTGTTTAATCTGTATTTGTGAGAGAAAGTGTTTCACGAGTGTAATGGTTGCTTTTTGCAGGTTATTTCAAGGACAGGATTTTGTTTTTGGCCGTGTCACAGTCTCCGAATGTGGAGCAGCTGAGATCGAGGATCTGGGCACACATCATGGGCAACCAAGGCTTCAATGGAGATTACGTGGTTCCACAAAGGATGCCACAGTTTGAGTGCAAAGGGGAAGCTCAAGTTCTTGTTGTTCTTGATGATGTGTGGTCGCTCTCCGTGCTAGAGCAGCTTGTGTGGAAAATTCCTGGCTGCAAATACCTTGTGGTGTCTCGATTCAGATTCCCTACATTTTTTAGTGCCACTTATCATGTGGAATTGCTGGGTGAAGAGGATGCCCTCTCTTTGTTTTGCCACCATGCTTTTGGACAGAAGTCAATTCCTTTGGGTGCTAATGTGAGTTTGGTGAAGCAGGTAATGGTTGGAATTGAAGTTGTGAACTTTGTCCCTGACTATTGATTAAGTTTTCAAACCAGAATCCTGTGATATATGAAGTTAGCTTACCTTCTCTCTTGTTTTGTGTTTGTAACAACAGGTTGTGGCTGAGTGTGGAAAGCTTCCTCTGGCACTGAAGGTGATTGGAGCTTCTTTGCGTGACCAGAACGAAATGTTTTGGTTGAGTGTTAAGAGTAATCTGTCTCAGGGTCACAGCATTGGTGAGTCCTATGAAATCAATCTGATTGATAGAATGGCAATTAGTACTGAATACCTGCCAGAAAAGATCAAGGAGTGCTTCTTGGACCTGTGCGCTTTTCCTGAGGATAGAAAGATCCCTCTAGAAATTCTGATCAATATGTGGGTTGAAATCCATGACATTCGCGAGGCAGAAGGATATGCCATTGTGGTTGAGCTTTCCAACAAGAACCTTCTAACCTTAGTGAAAGAAGCACGGTATGCAAATCGCAAACATGCATTTCAACATGTTTAATGTGTTCATTTCATTTATCTCTTATCAAAATAACCATTATTCTAATACCCTTTTGGCCATTTTTAATTTTTCAGTGCCGGGGGCATGTATAGCAGTTCCTTTGAGATTTCTGTGACTCAACATGATACACTGAGAGACCTTGCTCTTATTTTGAGCAAGCGTGGGAGCATTCAAGAACACCGAAGGTTAGTTATGGCTCAACGAGAAGAAAATGGACTACTCCCCAAAGAATGGTCAAGATACCAGAACCGACCCTTTGAAGCTCAGATTGTTTCAATCAACACAGGTATGTATTATAAATATCAATGTCTCTCAAGCACTCTTAATATTTTCTGTCTCGTTGTGTGATGAATTTGACATTGCAGGTGAAATGACAGAAATGGATTGGTATGAACTGGATTTTCCCAAGGCTGAAGTGTTGATTATCAACTTCACGTCCAGTGATTACTTTTTACCTCCCTTCATCAGCAAGATGCCAAATTTGAGGGCATTGATAATAATAAACTACAGTACCTCATATGCCCGCCTTCACAATGTTTCAGTTCTTAGGAATTTGACCAACTTGAGGAGTCTCTGGCTTGAAAAGGTTTCCACCCCTCAGTTGTCAGGCACTGTCCTGCAAAACTTGGGCAAACTATTCATAGTCCTCTGCCAGATTAACAATAGTTTGGATGGGAAACAGTTCCCTAACCTCTCTGAGCTCACTCTTGATCACTGTGCTGATCTAACCTACTTGCCCTCAAGCATTTGTGGAATAAAGTCACTCCGAAACATGAGCCTCACAGACTGCCACAATTTGTCTCAACTACCTGTTGAATTTGGCAAACTAAAATCTCTAGAGATCCTCCGTTTATATGCTTGTCCATACCTAGAAACACTTCCTCCTACCATGTGTGACATGAAGAAATTGAAGTATATTGACATTTCTCAGTGTACTAACCTCACCTGCTTCCCTAATGACATTGGTAGATTAGCAAGTTTAGAGAAGATTGACATGAGAGAATGCCCCATGATTAGGCATTTACCAAAGTCAGCAGTGTCACTACAATCTCTGCAGCTTGTGATTTGTGATGAGGAGTTGTATGGTACATGGAGAGATGTTGTTGAGATGGCCAAGTCAAATGTCCTTATTCAAGTACGAGAACCACAATTTGATCTGTGCTGGCTTCAAGAATGAAGTATTACTTCCCCCAATTCATTGTATATACTTGTTCATAGTATCTATTCTGAAAAGGAAATTTTCTTCTTCCAAAAGTCATGGTATGGCACAATCTTTTCACTAGTCTAAAGCACCATAACAACCATTCTTATTGCAGACGCCATAGATTCCTAGAATTGCTGCTGGTATTTGGCAGTGATAAGGTTGTTTTTACTTTAGTTAGATGACAAATCTAAAACCATCAATGTTTGAGATAAGTTAAACAAGATTACAAAAATCAAAATATATACACATACAAATACTGGGGGCGGCTAGAAAATAATGAGAATGGAAAAGACAGATTTCCAAATGGAATTGCTTTTCCCATTTGTGTTGGAAAGTTGAGACCATAGTGTTGGAATTTTGAGGCCTCCATCATTATCTATGTACATGTACAATGTACATGTGCGACCAGTTCCCATCACATGCCTCCACCCAAAGGCCATGTTCTAGAGTTAGATGAGAAAACGCGTAAAGAGAAGCATAAAAACAAAAACTGAAAGCAACCTTTGGATTTTAGTTCACCACAGTAGCTGCTGTCATGTGTCTACCTTGAAGCTTCCTTGCCCCATTTCTTATCTATCTTCTTTCTCACTGTTGCTGTTTTGGTCAATGTCTTTCTTTGATTATTTATCTTCACTCATTGTTCATCCTTATATAGTGCAAGTCAAAAGTCGACATCAGCATCATCATCAAAACTACTAAATATTTTTGGCATCAACTTTGTCTAACTATCAAAGACACTTATACCCTTTTGTATGAGTAGTCTCAAACAATTTTTACCATAGAATAAGAAGCATAACAGAGGCATTGTTTGTCAAATCAAAACAATATCTTTTACTCTTCTATACTTAGATAATAAAAAATTCTCAATTTCTTTAATCATTTAACCAATAAGGAGTATATTAAAAGATTTATAAAATATTAAAAAAATCAAGTTTATGATTACTCATATTTTTTTTAAAGGAATTCGTGTGCTAATAAGTTGACAAATTTAAGATGTTTTTTTTATACAGAATCATTGCATTGATATAATAGACTTTTATCTAATCTGTTCTTATAATTCTAGGTATAGTCTAAATTTTGATTTAATCTTTTCATATTTTTTTATTTTTTATAATTCTTTCATGATTATTGTTACTTAATTGAGCTGAGATGTCAAGTTATATACTAATACCTAACATATATATTTTGCTGATTATCTAATTTTTTAGAAAAAAAAAAAAGTAAAATGGTTTATTTTATGCTTTAGTTATATTTTCATTAACGAATAACACAAATTTTCTTAAATACTGTCTTAAATTCTGTTTGGTTTTCATGAGAAAGTAAACGATTTGATTAAAACATGAATTTAAAATTATTTATCAACGTTTTCTTTCTTCTAAGTTGATATTATGTTATTTAAAAATAAGTGGCTAACGTTCATTTGAGAAGTTACAATGACAAATATCTGCATAAAATTTTCCAAATAATTTTTATTTCTTAGGGTAGCCTTACGCCATGCTTATGTCTGATACATGATGCATCTAGGACAAATATATCAATCCATAAACAGTGACACAATTGACATGAAAAATAAATAATCACCACTCAATTTTTTGATTTTTCTTTCATCCTATTAGGCTGATAGATACACTGATTATACTGAATTTAAATTGAATATAAATTATTTTAGTCAGGTTATTTTTTAGAGTAAGACTTTATCAATTGATTATGATCTGACCAATAATCAGATTTAAAACTTAAAATATAAAAAAAAACATATAAATTTGGACATTATATGTCAGATTTACCATATGTTTTAAATTTACTATGTTTATACTCAAAAGTTTCACAACCTTTTCTACTTTACAAGAAAGTGGCAATATTTTGACACCAAAAAAACATTCACACAAATATTCATTTTTGTTTATTTATTTTAATTTAAATTCTTCTACATATTATTGTGAATTATTATTTTAATGTTAATTTAATTTAAATTCGTATACATATTATTAATTGTTTTTTTAGGGTGTCAAACTATTATTTAAACAAGACCAAACAAAGAAAAAAATAGTATGTAGAGAAACAAATAGATTATAAATAGATAAAGGTTTAGACTTAAGAACAACAATAATAACACTGTTACTGATACAATCGTATACTCTATTACAAGTCTTTGATTAGAACATCAGCATCATCCAACTTTGTGATGAACAAAATCTACCCTCTCAAAGTCAACTTTTGCACTAAAGAAACTACAATATAAAGAATTGGAATAAATTGCACTCTCCTGCAGTAAAAAAAAATGCTCATTACATTTTTCTCTGCTGCTATTATGAAATACACATTCTTTTTACTTGAAAGATGAATATCTTACAATTAAATCTATTCTGATGTAGATGAAATTATTAGAGATTTTTCCTCACAACAGTTCTCAACAAAGTTAGCAGCAAGTTTTTCAACAACTTTGAAAACTCAGAACAAAACACAGAACACATACATGAAGCTTTAAAAGCAACACAATACAAGTATTTAACACTTTATTAACTCATGACATACTGAAACCAATAACAAAATGTTTCAAGATTAGCTATTGGTTATTCTAAGACTTTAGAAAAAGCACAACATCATTCATAGGGGAAAGGAAACACATTAACAATTATTCACTACTGTTAAGTTCATCCCTATTATAAAGGGCTAAACTGCAACTCATTTATCTCCTAAAAAAATTAAAGAGTATTTTAAATAAAAGGAGAAAAGTAATTTCAGCATCTTTCTGGAGTAGTTTATCCAAAGAATTACTATTCCAAACCCTTTATACAAGGTAAAATTTTGGCTTCTGTTCTGACCACTTGAGGAAAAATTTGTTTACCCATATTTTACAAGGTTGTCATTGTACATGAAAATTTTAGAATTAAGCTCACAGAAGGGGGTTAAGTACAAGCATATATGAGTACTTTAGAGAAATCTGGTGGGCATATACTCGTTTATCCTTAGAGGTAGACGGTAGAACTCATCATTTCTAACATCTCCCTTCCTATTCTGGAAAGGACTCCACCATTGAAGTCCTCTGTCGACAGCTTTAAGTTTGCCTTCAAGAGTGTTGTCAATAAGGATCCCAACAATTATAGCCACAGTTGGAGAAGAAGAGAATATGGTGTTCAAAATGTCATTAAACTGTTGTGCCATAAAACAAGGTAGAATCAATCAGATGAATGAATTTCCAAAAGATAGAATATCAAGCAAATAAACAGTTCAACAATCTTACTTTACAAGGAAAATCACTTAAATATAAAACAAGTCAGTTTGTCAAATTAATCTAGAAAAGTATGTTTCCATGTTTCTCCCAAAGAGTGACCACCTAAATTAGTCCTTGAGTACATATCAGTTGAACATTTTAGTCCTTGAGATTTAAAAAGACCTTAACTTAAAGGTTGTAAAAGGTTGTTTATGTTAATCTTTTTTCACTTTACTTTTCAGTCTTTTTGCATGGAAGAACGACTGAGTGAATGATACTGTGCAGCAATACTCGTGTTAAACATTGGGGACAGGAAAATTCCTAGATACTGCCTGAGCTTCTACTGCATAATTCATGGACTTCTATTCACTGATCTAACAAAATAGTGTTTCCGGAAGAAATTATTTCCTGAAAGGTAGCATCTTATTGTTCCACTTAATCTCAAACATGTTACACATAATTATAACCTTTAACTATGGATCAAGGAAAGCTGATATGCCTAATAATCACATGGAATGTAGAAATGAGATAATCACTTACCCATCCACCATCTGTTTTAACTGGACCATGACCATCTGGTGCAGTGTTAGTGACAAAATATTGTGGAATTGATATCGCTAGAAACAAGGATAGGCCCAGAACATAGATGTTTCTTATGGAGTTGGTATTTGCAAACTGTATAAAAGAAATCCCAACAGCAGCTGCAAAAAAAATCAATAATAAAATAAAAGGCCTGCATCCACTGGTAAAAATTATTGTAATTTATGTAAGGATAGCAGCAGCACCTACCCACAATACCAAACAAAACACAGTATATAGCCGCAAATATCGGTAGGGGAATCGATGCGAAAAAGGCTCCAAATTTCCCTGAAAGAGACAGTAAAATGATTACACCAGAAATGTAAAACTGAAAGAAACCACATGTTTCAGGTGGAATATAGTACCAAAAATAGAGAAGAAGATCATGAAACCACATGATATTTGCACAACTCTGCGGCTCCCTATATGTGTTAGACCAAGTAGGCCCACATTTTCACTGCAGTTGTCAAAAGGATTTGTTATACTATTACTCATAGAATTCCTCTTGCACATGGAAATTGGCAAAAGCTCACACTCCTTAAAACTAAGATTAAATATAAAATGGTTGTTATCAAATATATCAAAAAGTATGTCTATTACAAATTAACCATACAAAAACTTAGGGTGTGCAGACTTCTATCCCTTCCCTCTCCCAACTCTTTCCATTTTCACTTGGTATTAATATTCTCTTCATTTTAACATCTATGTGCTCTAACATCAAATGCTCCTCCTTAAAAGCACTTGATAATTTTTAAATCCACAATAATCAGAACAGGATAAACTACAAAGTTGACAGAATTTCCAATATATATACATATATCTATATATGGTACTAACTTAGATTTAAATATTAAATATAAATAATACTTGAGAGAACGTACAATAGGAACATTTAGCACTATTTTTTTAAAGGCCTGAACATATAACATTAGTAAAGTAGCCTTAGAAAGTTCATTTCAATTGACCATTCATACGTTAAAGGCAAAGTAACAGAGTACAAAATGCTCAACAAAAATAAAAACACTCCTTTGCTTTATGGTCTAGAAAAAGCATAAGATATGGATAAATTAATTTAAATTAAGACCTTGCAACAAACAAAATAGCCAAGCATAAATTTCTGTTGCCACTAATTTATTTTCACAAGATTATGTGAATTCCAACAACCACAGCTCACTACAGGCTATGTTTTGATTGAAGCTGAATAACATAAGCAGCCTTTGTTTGAATTGTTTAAAATAAGGTGGAACGGGATGGAGCTTGGTGGAATCTATTCCGACCAAAAAGCATGACTTTTCTTACCCCAAATTGGGCTATTGAATGGAAACTTATTATTAATTAATCTCCTTGCCTTTTCATTCACTTTCCAAATGATGGAAAGAAAATTTTCCTCCATCTATTGTAAATATCAAAATAATGGTACCATTTCAAAACATCCCACTAATCATTCGATATTCAAACATAGCCTTAGAGTTTTCAGTCTTCTCACATGTATAGAGAAGGCAATGGATGTCTTGATCAGCATGGTATTAGAAATCAGGGATCATTTTGGTGGGATGGTATGCCATGATGTCATCCTTCATTAGTTTAGCCTTTTCCAGAGATAGATATAACCTTCATTTCTTTAGGTTTGTTTAGTTTTTCACAGGTTTTGGTTTGGACTCCCCGTCTTTTGTACTCTGTTTTTCTTACTTTTACTTTCTATAAATTTGAGGTATGCTGCAAATGATAGTTGTTGACTGGGGTGCTAACCTAGTTAGAATTGCAGCCAACACTGATGCTTTTGCATACCTATTTTGATTAAAAAAGTAACCTTGAAGTAATTTAACCACCAACAGGATGAGGTAGAAATGTTCAGGCTTAGGGTCTTAATCAATTTAGTTTTCTAGGGCAATCCTTGATGAAGGATTTAATACCTCAAGTTCTTGATAATTAAAATTTTATAAAGCTGAGCTGCAACCCACATAACTGTTCATGAATGGACATAATAGCTATTACCCATAGAACCAATAAGGAAAAACTGATATAAAAAATGACACTTTACAAGAAAGAAACCAAAACTTTAAGATAAACATTGTCATTGGGGGACATGAGAAGTTCTTAAGACATTGCTTTCTTACACGGATACAGTAGTGCCAACAACAGAACCAAATATGCCTTCAAGCAGCATGCCAATGCCCTGGCATTTGGAAGGGTGAAAAACATGAGTCAGTGATAAAAGTTACATGCATATCAAGATTTTGCAACAATATAAAAGAACAAGTAAATTAATTGTTAAGAAGCAAGAATCACCTGCATCCCGATGCTTCGGCTGAGCACATGTGCAGGTGGTGGTGTTGCACCAGAAAGCCTGGCTGCAGCAAAGAAACCACCAGTTGACTGCTTTCAAAAATTTCAGCAAGGAAAAAACTCCACGTTAGATTATCAATTAGATGACAATGGATAGAAAATAATGGCATATATATATATATATATATATATATATATATATATATATATATATATATATATATATATATATAAAAAAAAAAAAATATTT